>OLNQ01001754.1_pt1 | contig 20044 bp, 25 predicted proteins | sample 1672821 | NCBI WGS metagenome assembly OLNQ01 (sample SAMEA3136727, study PRJEB25190) | human gut metagenome | biome: human gut; feature: human-associated habitat; material: faeces | place: Austria | collected 2013 | reverse complement strand
CGTTGGCGGCTCTGCTGCCTTACGGATGCGGCACACCCCTTGCGGGTGCCGCTCTCGAATCTGAGCGCAAGTGCAGTGTAATCACCTGCTATCGATGGCACAATATCGCGGCGAGCGCAGCAAAGCCGCCTCGGCAAGCAGTCTGCCGCCCAATGCGACGTCACACGCGCCTCACGATAGTAAGGCGCGGTTGCAAAACGGTGACGAAACGCACGGATTCATGGCGAAGCCATGTACACCGCACCTGATTGCGCAGCGCGTGCAGCTCTTCAAGCTACAAACTGCCAATGTCGGGGGTCGAGGGGAACTCCCCTCGCCTTTCTCTGGGGGATTTAAAGGGGGTATTCTCTTCGGAAAGAGAATACCCCCTTTATTGCCCGTTTCCGCACAGTGCGGAAAACTCCCGCCCGCGACGCGGGCTTTGTTTTTGCTTGAAAAGGAAAAATCAGAACCCAAACCCGCTGAGGCCGAGTCCGCTCGTCAGCGCGTTCATCTTCCCGTCCATCGCCTCTTCGGCCTGGCGGAGCGCCTCGTTCACGGCGGAGATGATGAGGTCTTGGAGCATCTCCACATCCTCGGGGTCGACTGCCTCGGGCTTGATGGTGATGTTCGTGACTTCCTTCTTGCCGTTGACCTCGGCGCTGACGACGCCGCCGCCGACGCTCGCCGAGAAGGTCTTCTCCTCGACCTCCTGCTGCGCCTTCTGCATGTCCTCCTGCATCTTCATGATCTGCTGCTGCATCTGCTGCTGCTTGAGCATCTGGCCGCTGCCATTGGAAAAGCCGCGGCGTGCGCTGTAACCCTTTGCCATCGTTGTTGTCTCCTTTTATTTTACTGTAAAATTGTCGAATTTACTGCCCATGCGCAGGAGGTCCTGCATCTTGTCTCGCTTTTTCGCGCCCGGGCGCTCGCCCACGAGGAAGCGGACGCGGATCTCCCGTCCAACTGCGCGGGACGTGACCTCGCTCAAAACGTCTGTCACGGCCTTCTGGTCGAGCATGGACTTCTGCACCTCGGTCGAGCAGTAGACGGTCAAAAGGTCGTCCTTCACATCGCCCTGCGCCATGCCGATGAACGCGCGCTTATCGGGCGTCAGACGATTTTTATAGCTCTCCATGAGCTGGTAGAAAATTTCATCATCGCCGCTCGCAGGCGCTTCCTGCGCGGGCGCGGGTGCTGCTGCTATCTTCGGCGCTGCGGCCTTCGGTGCGGGCGCGACCGGCTCGCCGTAGGGCGGCGGTGCGTCATAGTCGTCGGGCAGCGGCGGCTCGTCCCACGGAAGCGGCGCTTCCTCGGCGGGCTTTGCGCTCTCTGTGGGCGCTTCCGCGGCCTTTTGCGGTGCGGGTGTGACCGTCTGTACCGCCGCGGGAGCAGGTGCGCTCGCCGGTGCGGATACAGGGTGCTTTGCCGCAAACTGCACGCCCGCGGCGATCTGCTCTTCGAGCCGCGCGATGCGCGCGCCGAGCGCCGCCAGGTCGCCGGAGAGTGTTTCGTCGCAGAGCTTCAGAATGCAGAGCTCTGCGTCCGTGCGGCGGTTCACGCTGAACTGGAGCTGCGCCGCCGTCTCCTGCAAGATCGTACAGAGCTGGATGAAGCGTGCGCTCGTCCCCTGCGCGCGCAGGTTTCGGAGCGTTGCGGCGTCATAAGCGCCGCTGAGTAAGCTCTCGCCGCCCTCACCCGCCGTCGCGCTGATGAGCAGCTCGCGCGAGAGGGTCGAGAGCTCGCCGAGCACCGCGCCCACGTCCTTACCGCCGTCGTAGAGCTTGCCGAGAAGCTCGAGTGCCCCGCGCGCATCGCGCGTCAGGATCAGCGACATGAGCTGTGCGGTCTGCACGTTTCCGGCCAAACCCAGCGCGTCGAGCACGGCGTTCGCGTCGATCGCGCCGCCCGCGGCCGCGCACTGGTCAAGAAGACTCAGCGCGTCTCGCAGCGCGCCGTCCGACAGTCGGGCCAGCAGCGCCGCGCCGTCCTCCTTTAAGTCGATATTCTCCTGCCCCGCGATGTAGTTGAGCCTGCCCACGATGTCCTTCGGCTGGATGCGGCGGAATGAAAAGCGCTGGCAGCGCGACAAAATCGTCGCGGGCACCTTGTGCAGCTCCGTTGTCGCCAGAATGAACATCAGATGCTCGGGCGGCTCCTCCAAGATCTTGAGCAGTGCGTTGAACGCGGGCGTCGAAAGCATGTGGACTTCGTCGACGATATACACGCGTTTTTTTACCTGCGCGGGCGAATAGATGGCCTCGTCACGCAGCGCGCGCACGCTGTCCACGCCGTTGTTCGACGCCGCGTCCAGCTCGACCACGTCGAGCAGCCGCCCGCTCTCGATGCCAAGGCAGCTCGGGCAGCGGTTGCAGGGGTTGCCGTTTTCCGGATGCTCGCAGTTGACCGCGCGCGCAAGTATTTTGGCGCAGGTCGTCTTGCCCGTGCCGCGCGTGCCGGTGAAAAGATAGGCGTGCGACAGCCGCCCCTCCGCCACCTGGCGCTGCAAGGTCTCGGTGATGTGCTCCTGACCAACCACGTCGGCAAATGTTTTGGGACGCCACTTGCGGTAAAGCGCCTGATACATCCGCAGCCCTCCCTTACAATAGAAATACTCCCCCGTATACAGCTGCGGAACCGGCGTCCTTGCGGCACATGGATGGTCCCGCTTAATGCTGCTCGGTTCCCCGCCTGACATGGTTCGCAGGTACCCATTGCGCAAGACCGGTTCCGCAGCTGTATGCGGAGGAGTTGTTGAACAAATGGTATTCTACTATATTTCAGAAAAAATATCAACAGAAAAATGAAAAAGGGGCTTCACAAATTCAAAAAAGTGTGTTATGATAATCCGCGCTGGGAGACCAGCATTGCTATTTGGGCCTGTAGCTCAGTTGGGAGAGCGTACGGTTCGCATCCGTAAGGTCGTGGGTTCGAATCCCTTCAGGTCCACCAAAAAGAAGAGCACCGCAAAGCGGTGCTCTTCTTTTTGGTATCCGTAGGACATTTAACAGCGCACAAACAAATGAATTGCTTGTGCACCAAGGTTTTCGCACAGCGGAAACGCTTGTGACGCGCCACTCGGCGCGTTTTTTGTTTCACGCGCCGCAGGCGGCTTAACCCAAGGGTAATTAAAATGCTCGGTGGAAGTGAATCCCACCTCCGCCAAGATTTTGCTGCGCAAAATGCTTGCACGGCGCAAATGCGCCGGTTTTGGTATCCGTGGGACATTTAACAGCGCACAAACAAATGAATTGCTTGTGCACCAAGGTTTTCGCACAGCGAAAACGCTTGTGACGCGCCACTTGGCACGCTTTTTTGTTTTTCCGCAGACGGCTTAAAGGTTCACTTGGGCCGCTTTTTTTGCTCACAGCCCCAGGCTCTCGACCCATTTCTGCACGCTTGCCATGCTCTCGCGGCTGCTCAGGCGCTTGCCGGGGAGCCACTTTGTCCCCTTCGAGCAAGCGGATCTCAAAACGTCCTCGCCGCCCATGCCGCTGCCGCCGGAGGTGGCAAAGGGGATGACGGCCTTGCCCGAAAAGTCGTAGCTTTCGAGGAACGTCTCGATGATGCGCGGGGCCTAATACCACCAGATGGGAAAGCCCACGAACACCGTGTCGTACTGCGCCATATCCGCGACCTTGCCCGCGATGGCGGGGCGGCTCTTGGGGTCCTTCATCTCGATGGTGCTGCGGCTCTTTTTATCCATCCAGTCCAAATCGGCAGCGGTGTAGGCCGTCTCGGGCGCGATCTCGAAGAGGTCGCCGCCGGTCACATCGGCAAGGGTCTTGGCAAGCTTCGCGGTCTGGCCGCTGGCGGAAAAATAGGCAACTAAGGTTTTCATTCTACTGCACTCCTATCTATTGAAATTTCTCACTGTTTCGCTTCGGGAAGGACCTCGTTGATGCAGGAAAGCGCGTTGAGCGTGCGCGGGAAGCCGATATACGGCAGGCACACCGTGAGCGCCGCGAGCAGGACCTCCTTCCCGTTGCCGACGGTGGTGTTCCCGCCGACATGGGCCTTGACCTGCCCTTCGCAGCCGCCCTGAGAAGCGAGGATCGCGAACGTCAGCAGCTCGCGCTCGTGGATGGGCAAAAACTTTCTCGTATAAAAATCGCCGAAGCAGTAGGCGGAGAGATCGTCCTGAATGTTCTTCTGGTTCTCCGGCGCGGCGGCGCGCATCGCGTCGATCTGGTCGCCGAAGATCGACTTCTGCGCCGCAATGCCATCTAAAAGGCGGCTCTCCTCCGTCACGGTCTGACCGCTCGCGAGCGGCAGGACGATGCCCTTTTCGGCGAACACGGCGTTCACCGCGTTCACGGCGTTTTCCGCCTTGCCGAGGCCGATGTATGGCGCGCAGTGGTAGACGGCCTCCTTGATCTCCTCAGGCTTCACGCCGCACGCGAGCGCCGCGGCGGTGTGGCGCTTGACCTCGTTCATCGTCTGATTCGTCGTCGCCACGACCAAAATGACCAGCTCGCGCAGTCTGGCGCTGAGCTTTTCCTCCGCGTAAACCTCGCCGTAGATGAGCCGCTCCTTGATGGCGGCAAACTCGGGGTCGGTGACACCGAGTGCGGACGCTCCGCCGTACAGCGCCTTTGTGGTCTTTTCCGCCTGTTCTGCTCTGTTCATTGCAATGCCTCCTAATGCGTATCCTTTGCAGTCGCGGCACGAATGCTCGCACCGGCTGCTTTCCTGTTTTTTCTGCCTACATTATATAATGTTTTGCCCGTTATGTCGAATCCCCATTTTGAGAAATGCAAATTTTGCGCACACCGCGGGGGAACCGCGCAAAAAAGGAGCATTCTTTCGAATGCCCCTTTTTTTACATAAGGTTGGCAAAAATCGACGCGCCGACGACCGTAAGAAGGCCCGCCACGACGATGGACAGGCTGCTCATCGCGCCCTCGACCTCGCCGATCTCGAGCGCCTTGGCCGTGCCCAGCGCGTGCGCGGCCGAGCCGATGCTCACGCCCTTGGCGATGGGGTCGGTGATGTGGAAAAGCCTGCACACCGAAACTGCGATCACGTTGCCGAAAATGCCGGTGATGATGATCATGGCGACCGTCAGCGTCACGTAGCCGCCGAGCTCTTCGGAAACGCCCATGCCGATGGCCGTCGTGATGGACTTAGGCAGAAGCGTCACGTATTCCTCGTGTGTAAGATGAAAGAGCTTGCTCATCACAAACACGCTGCAAAGCGTCGTGATGACGCCGGAGAGAATACCGGCGAAGATGGCCTTCCAGTTGCTCTTCAGAAGCGATAGCTTTTCATAAAGCGGCACGGCGAGGCACACGGTCGCGGGCGTGAGCAGGTAGCTCAAATACTTCGCGCCCTCGTAGAACGTGTCGTAGCTGATGTGCGCCGTCAAAAGCACCGCAATGGTCAGCACCACCGAGATGAGCAGCGGGTTGAAGAGTGCGAACTTGAACTTTTTTTGCAGCAGCACGCCGATGCCGTAGGCAGCAAGACTGACAGAGACGCCGAAAAAGACGGACTGTTCAAAAAATGTCATTTCTTCTCCGCCCCCTTCTTGCCCTTTTTGAGTACCGCCTGCGTCACAAGGCCGGACATGGCCATAACGACGATCGTTGTCACCGCGGCAATGATGAGATAGGCGACAAGATTCGCCTGAATGACGTCCCACGAAGCCATCAGCCCCACGGCGGGCGGAATGAACATGATAGGCATGATCTCGATGAGAAAGCAGGCCGTATCGTGCACGTCGCTGAGCTTGATGACGCCGAGCATCAGGCAGAGAAACATCAGCACAAGGCCGTAGATGCTCGCCGGAACGGGCAGAGGCAGAAAATAATTCAGCAGCTCCCCAACAAGCGAGACGATGAGGATGATGCCGAACTCCTTGACATATTTCATGATTTTTCCTCTCTTTGTGTGTTAATTTTCATTGTACGGCGCGCACTTTCCCCTGTCAATCGACGAACGGGCGGGATTCCGCCCCGCTGCGCGGCTTTTTCTTAACAAGGTGTATAAAGGCGGCGCAAACGCCGCGCTTTCGCCGCCCGTGTGCAAAATCCCATCTTCTGCAAAAAATCGTCGTCCGCTTTGCACAGAACAGCCCGTGCGGATTTAGTCGAAGCGCCGAACTTTCAGTTTTTTCTCCAAAAGGCGAGAAAATGCGCGCTTTTTTACGTCTAATGAGATAAAAGCCGATGCTTCGCCGCCGCTCTCTGCCGGGGCGGCGAAGCGCCGAGTGGAAAATTCATACAGGGAGGATAACACCATGCAGATATCCACACAGTCGCGCAAAAGACTTTTGTTCGCCGCGCTCTTCCTCGCAATTTTGATTCCGCTATTTTTCACCCTTGCGATCCGCTCGCAGCTGCCGCTCCTCGGTTTCGAGGGCGGCTCGCCCCTGATCACATGGGTGCATCAGAATATGACGTCCGGCTTCTGGATGAAGAATGTCGGGGACGGCACCGCTTACAGCATTATACTTTTAGATGATGACTTTCGGATCAGCCGTCTGCTGGTTCTCCAGTGCTACTCTTGCTTTGTGATCGCGCTCGTTCTGCTCTGGCTGACGCTGTACTGTAAAAAGTCCTATCTCGCGCCGTTTACGATCGCCTACACGATTTTATCCGCACTCATTTTCTTGGCCAAGATGGGTGACAGCATCATCAACGCGGGGGCGGGGCAATACTGCGCTCCCATGCTCTGGGGCTCTTATCTTCGGGAGGGGCGCGGTCTCGGCTCGGTGCTCGTCTACCTGGCCGTCGTGGGATGCTATTTTGTCAGCCTTGCGCGTAGCCGCAGGGCGGCGTGAGACGTTCCCCGACTTTTCCACAGCAAAGAAAAACGGCGCGGTCTCCCGCGCCGTTTTTTGCTTTTCCGTTTTCACATCAGCGTCATATAGCTGACGCCGTCGAGCGCTTCAAGTGCCTGGATCTCCTCGTCCAGCGTCGTTTTGCCGTTCACCCAGAGGGTGAACGTGCCGCACACGGGGCCGCCGCTCTTCTCCTGCGTCTCGCTGAAGAGGTTCAGGTCCCAAATGTAGTGTCCGTGGCCCTTTACCTGGCGGATGATCTGGCCGACCGTGCTCTTTTTCTCCATCTCGAAATACACAGTGGAGACGCGCTGCGTCTTGCGGATGCGAAGGTCCACGCGCCGCAGCACTTGCATCGCAAGGAAGATGAACGCATAGCAGATGATGCCGCCCGCGTAAAAACCCGCGCCGAACGCCGTGCCGATGATGGCGACCGCCCACAGGCCCGCCGCAGTCGTCAGGCCGCGCACCTCCTGATTGCGCGTCACTAAGATCGTGCCCGCGCCGAGAAAGCCCAGCCCCGTGATGACCGAGGCCGACATGCGCACAAGGTCCGTCTCGCCGATGCCGGCAACAAAGATATTCGTCATCATCACAAGCGCCGAAGCATCGCTCACGATGATATACGTCCGAAAGCCCGCCGCCTGATTGTGTCGCTCGCGCTCAAAGCCGAGCGTGCCCGCGCAGAACGTGGAGAGCAGGATGCGCACCACGATCGAGAGCACCGTGATATCTGCGAGCTGCTGAGAGATCGCTGCCATAGGATCTATTCCTCACTTTTTGCAAAAAACTGGAAATACCCGCACAGCAAACTATGCCCGCCGCACAGGAAAGATACCTTTCCGCCGCAGCCTCAGTCGCTCGCCTTTTTGAGCTCGACGTTTTTCTCGTAGGCCACGGTCACGGCGTCTAACACCGCCGCGCGCATGCCGCGCTCTTCGAGCGTGCGCACGCCCTGGATCGTCGAGCCCGCGGGCGAGCAGACGCTGTCTTTGAGCACGCCGGGGTGCTGGTTCGTCTCGAGCACCATTTTCGCCGTGCCGAGCATCATCTGCGCGGCATACTGGATCGCCGACGCGCGCGGCAGGCCGCACGCGACGCCGCCGTCGGCCATCGACTCTAAGAAGATCGCGGCAAAGGCCGGGCCGCAGCCCGCGACCGCCGAGCCCGCGGCATGCAGCTCCTCCGCCAGCGGGAAGAGCTTGCCCGCGGGCGCCATGTAGCGCAAAAACGCCTCCTGCTGCGCCTTGTCGCAGTTACCGCTGCACGCATAGAAGATCACGCCCTCGCCCACGGCGGCGGGCATGTTCGGCATGATGCGGATGACGGGATAGTCCCCGCCCGCAAGCTCCTGAATGCGCGCGATGTCCGGTCCCGTGACCATACTGATGAGCACCGGCGCGCTCTTGCGCTCCTTGAGCGCCGGGGCGATGCCCTTGAGCACGTCCACGATCATCTGTGGCTTCACGCCGAGGAAGATGTGGTCCGCCTCGCGCGCGATGATCTCGTTGCTGCTCACAACGGCCCCGATGCGCTCTGCGAGCGTCTCCGCCTTTGCCTTCGTGCGGTTGGCGAGCAGCACCTCCACCTCGCCGCTTCTGGCCGCCGCGCTCGCCAGCGCGCCGCCCATATTTCCTGTGCCGATAAAGCCGATCTTCATCATCTGCCGTGTCCTTTCTACACCCATCAGGAACCCAAGCGCAGCCCTGTACCGCGCCCGCCCCTGTTTTTATTATCAGTAAAGGATATATCAACCCCCGCCGCCTTGTCAAGCGCCGCGCCCGTCAATCACCCGTTCCGCGAAAATTTTATGTAATATCCATTGCACTGAGTACCGTTCTTTGGTATATCAAATAATCCGTGCGTATCCATTTGCAGACACATAAAGCATCCAATTTTTAGGTTTTGAATGATCCTGCGTGTCCGCTTTTAAAGGATGTGCCGACAAGAAGTGAAAAGCCCGCAAATCCAGGCTATTTCGCCCAAAAGCAGACTTGAAAAGTGATAAATTCTTTCATAACAATTAGACAGGCTAAGTCTGTTCTTTTTTCTGTTCTGCCTCGCCATGGCGGTGGAGTTGCTCCCGAACATGGCCTTTGCTGCCGCTGCGACACGCAGCGGCACGAAGGATGACCCTTATATGCAAAGACCCGTTCCAATCCCTACCGCATTTCCTATGAGGATGTATGTAAAGAGGTAATGGGTGCAAAGCAGAAAGCGCAGCTGCGGCGAATGGTGGACTTCAAGTTCACCCGTCATCCGTCCCTCAATTTGCCGGAGCAGCGGCTGACAGCCATTGAAAAGCAGCTTGGAGAGCGCACAAGAGAGCTGCTCTCCATTCCGGTTCAGAGAAGCGCAAAGCGCAAAAATGAGCCGGAAGGATGATCCGTCTGCGGTATGGGAGCATCCCCATACCGCAGATACTTATCAGCCGCCCATACAGACCGGTATGAGATTCCCGTAAAAATTACCACCTATGTTCCTAAAACAACCACCTATCGAGAATCGGTAGAAAACGGTTCTTGATTTTCCTATACTGTAACCGTAGCGAGGAGGTGAACCGATGCAAATTGAAATCAAGATAGACGAAAAATGCAAAGAGCCAAAAATCATCGTGATGACGGACAAAATGACCGATGAAGTCAATGCAATCATAAAAAGACTGTCAGACGAGCAACCGCAGGCATTGCCGGATTCAGGGAGGATGTGGTCGAGGTTCTGGAACCGTCTGAAATCTACCGTGTTTTTGCTGAATCAGGTAAGGTGTTTGCCGAGACAAATCACGGCGAGTATGCGCTCCGCCTGAGGCTATACGAGGCGGAACAACGGCTTGACAGCAAGACTTTTGTCCGAATATCAAACTCGGATATTATCAATCTGAGAAAGGTCAAGAGCTTTGATTTGAGCTTTGTCGGGACAATTTGCATCACGCTTTCAAACGGTACGGTTACTTATGTTTCACGGCGATCCGTCGCCAAAATCAAACAACTGTTAGGAATGTGAGGTGGCAGAAATGAAAAAAAAACTGATTGGACGAGGTGTAATTGGTTTCCCTGTTGGCATTGCAATCGGATATGTCATTACGGTGATTATCTCAATCTGCATTGGGGATGGCTTCTTCTATCCGGTCACTCCGGAGCTTGTGAATAAAATAGGGAGCGAACTAAATGCGGTTCTCATTCAAACCGGTCTGAGCGGAATAATGGGCACAGGCTTTGCAATGGCTTCGGTTATTTGGGAGATCGATTCGTGGAGTCTTGCAAAGCAAAGCGGGATTTACTTCGCAATTGCTTGCGTGATTATGTTCCCTATCTCTTATTTTGCCAACTGGATGCCCCATTCGACCGCTGGAATTCTGTCTTATGTAGGCATATTCGTAGCGATCTTCCTCGCTGCTTGGGTAACTCAGTATTCTGTGTGGAAAAGGAAGATTAAGAAAATGAACGAAGGCATTAAAGATAATAACGATATGAACTGATCCCGCCGATCTGCACCCTGTGCCTTGTTTTAACAGCAGAATAAACCACATACATAGCCGCTTGGTTTTCAAAAGAAATCAGGCGGCTATTTCTATTTTGAAGGAGGTGTTCGCTATGAGCGTAACAGATTACAATGCTCGCCTTTATGAGAAAATGAAAGCCGAACAGGACAAATACCGGGGCTGGCAACTGCATCAGGAGCCGTCCGAAATTCTCAATCATACCTACGAATATATCGTCGGTCACAATGATGGCAATGTTTACCCAAATGGACTGATCTCCCGTGCGGAGACCGCCACCGTTTTCTTCCGGCTTTTGAAAGATGAGGTGCGTGACGGCAATCTTCTGACCAGCAATACCTATTCCGATGTTCCGGATGACTATTGGGCAAATACCGCCATCTCCACCATGACGGGTCTGGGCATCGTGCAGGGTCATAGCGGTACTACCTTTGATCCCGAGGCCCCCATCACGCGGGCTCAGTTTGCCGCCATTTGCGCCCGGTTCGATACCGGTGCCGGCGGCACCACCCAGACCTTCTCCGACATCAGCGGACACTGGGCCGAGGAGTATATCCGGCGAGTTGCCGGGCTGGACTGGATCAAGGGCTTCGAGGACGGCACCTTCCGCCCGGACAGCTACATTACCCGCGCCGAGGCCATAACCATGATCAACCGGGTACTGAATCGGATCCCCGAGGAGCCGGACGACCTGCTGCCCGGCACAACGGTATGGGCAGACTGCAACCCCGGCGACTGGTTCTACTTGGCGGTCCAGGAGGCCGCCAACTCCCACGCGTTCCAGCACAAGACTGGGAACTATGAGACCTGGACCGGCATGAACAAAAAACCCGACTGGACCCGGTATGAGCACTGATATTGGGCAAAATTTTAGAAATACACATATCGGTTGCTGCTCCTAAATAAAAGCACAAGCGGCGCACCAAATCTGGTGCGCCGCTTGTGCTTTTGCCTTGCTCTAAACGATTCTTTTAAATGTTGCCCTTATGCGAGGGTGGCTATAGGCCAGCCTCTCTTTTTTGAAGTTATAATAGCATCGTGACCCCATTATCTTCGATCCCGATCTCCACGACCGGCGCGCCGGGGTCGTACTCGCCGTCGAGCGTCCAGGGAATGTCCTCGGCGGTCTCCGCCGTCACGTGCTTGACATGGCGGAAGATAAGCCCCTCGGAGTTATAGTAGTCCTTGTTGACGAGCGCCAGAATGAGCGCCTGCATCGCAGCCGGTGTGCGCGGCACAGGCACGAGCAGCAGCTCGAACTTGCCGTCGTCGAACGACACCTCGTCGGGCGAGAGCTTCATCAGCCCCGCGATCGACGTCGAATTGCTGATCGCACCGAAGAGATATTCCCCATCGAAGACCTCGCCGTCCGCCGCGATCTTCATGCGGTACGGGCAGAGCGTGTCGAGATTCTTGACGCCCTCGAGTAAGTAGGCAAAGTGCCCGAACATATTCTTGATATCCTGCTGGACGGTGTAGGTCGTTTTTGTGAACGCGCCGAACGACGCGACATAGACGAAGTTCCGCTCGCCGAATTTGCCCACATCGAGAGATCTCGGTTTCATGCGCATGGCGGAGGCCGCCGCCTCGGCGGGATTCGACGAGATATTCAGGCTCGCGGCAAAGTCGTTCGTGCTGCCGCCGGGCAGATAGCTCACGAGCGGGCGGTATTCTCGCGGAATGCGCATCACACCGTTCACCGTTTCGTTGAGCGTGCCGTCGCCGCCGTGGCAGACGACGACGTCGAATTCCGGCCCGAGCGATTCGGCGAGCTCCGTCGCTTCTCCGCGGTGCGTGGTCTTGCGCACGGAGACGAGATAGCCCGCCTCGGAATAGATCGCGGCGGCGTCAAACAGCGGCGCGAGGGATTTGGTCTTTCCCGCGCGGGGATTGACGATAAAGAGCAGCTTTTTGTCGTCCATGGGTTCCTCCTCGTTTGCTCTTCACAGCATCAGACCGGCAAAGCACCCTGCGCCCTGTCGGTCAAAATCACCCTCTGCCAAAAAAGTCAAGTTCTGTTCATCTTCATTAACAGAGAGTAAAGATTATCATAACACACGAAATGAGCGGTTGCAATTCCCAGCAAAAAATAGTAAGCTGTTTTTGGTATCTTTTTAGCAGTCATTTAACGCCTTTTGCCCAAAAAAAGGGGGAGCCCATGAAGCAGAACAAAACCTATCTTCACCTCGGCGTAACGCTGATCGTCTCGGCCTGCGCGGTGCTGATGTTTTACGACACGTTTTTCCAGTCCCGCGTGCTGCTGGACTTTTTCGACAAGCTGATGAGCGTGCTCTCGCCGGTCATCTACGGCCTTGTGTTCGCGTACCTTCTCGCCCCCATCGTCGACTTTTTCGACCGGTATATCCAAAAGGGGCTGCCGAAGGTCAAGTCCTCGCTCGTCCGGGGGCTGAGCATCCTCGTCACGTGGATCTGCGTCATCGCCCTCATCTACCTGATGTTCAGCATCCTCATCCCCGAGCTGGTCGACAGCACGAAGACACTGGCCGACAACTTTGAAAGCTATTATAAAACCGTCTACAACTGGGTCAACAGCCTTGTGGAGAATCAGACGATCTTCTCCGACGACATCTACTCCGACCAGCTGCTCTCCGCACTCAACGGCTACTACGATAAGCTCGTCAAGTGGGTCACCGACACGGTCATCCCGCAGGCGCAGGTCGCGATCGTCGCCGTGACCGGCGGCATCTGGAGCGTCGTCATCTTCCTCAAGAACATTCTCATCGGCATGATGATCTCGGTCTATCTGCTCGCGCGCAAGGAGAGCTTTGCCAAGCAGTCGAAGAAGATCCTCTACGCCATTCTGCCCGAAACGCCGTACCGCCGCACGCTGCGCGCCGTGGCCGAGGCTGACCGTATCTTCAGCGGCTTCGTGCGCGGAAAGCTGCTCGACTCGCTCATCATCGGCATCCTCTGCTTCATCTGCTGCTCGATCTTCAAGTTCCCGTATACGCCAATCATTTCGGTGTTCGTGGGCGTGACGAACATCATTCCGATCTTCGGCCCGTTCCTCGGCGCCATTCCGAGCGCATTCCTCATCCTGCTCGTCAGCCCCAAGCAGTGCCTTTATTTCATTCTCTTCATCATCGCATTGCAGCAGTTTGACGGCAATATTCTGGGGCCGAAGATCCTCGGCAAATCCACCGGCATTTCGAGCTTCTGGGTCATCGTGGCCATTGTGGTCGGCGGCGGCTTCGGCGGGGTGCTCGGCATGTTCCTCGGCGTTCCGATCTTCGCGTGCATCAGCTCGCTTGTGAACTGGTTCACGAACCGCAGCCTCACGAAAAAGGGCGTGACGGACGACGCGATGTTCGCCCCTGCGCCGCTCGCCTCTCCGGATGAAAAAAAGGACTGATCTCCCCATGAAAACCCTGTACCGTGACAACAAAGGACTGCACCGCTGGCTTTTCGCCTGCGGCGCAGTCCTTGTGCTTTTCTATCTTTTCCGCGGAAACCGCGCGGCCGTCAATTTCTGGGTCTATTCGGTCACGCTGCCCTTCGAGCAGTTCTTAGGCCGCGCGTGCGCGGCGCTGCCGTTTTCGGTCGCGGAGCTTCTGTATGTGCTCGCGGCGGTCACGGCGGTCGTGCTGCTCGTGCTGATGGTGCGCTATCTTATAAAGTCGCGCCAAAAAGGGCGCGCCGCGTACCGCTGCGCGCTCTTCGTGCTCGATTTGTTTCTCACGGTCTACGCCGCGTTCTCGCTTCTCTGGGGCGCAAACTACTATGCGGACGACTTCTGCGACAGAAGCGGCCTTTCGCCCGAGCCCGTCGCGTATGATGATCTGGTCCGCGTCACGCAGTATTTCGCGGACCATCTTGCCGAGGCGTCGACGCACATCATGCGCGACGAAAACGGCCTCTTCACCGCCGACCAGCAGGAGATTCTTAACTACGCCGACACGGTGTATGACTGCCTGTACGACGAATTTCCGTTCCTCAACATGCCGGACCAGAAGCCCAAGGGCATTTTCTTTTCGAAGATCATGAGCGCGATGAACTTCACGGGCTTCTACTTTCCGTTCACGGGCGAGTCAAACGTGAACATGGACTCGCCCGCGATGCTGCTGGCCTCGACCTGCGCGCATGAGCTCTCGCACCAGCGTGGGATCACGTCCGAGCAGCAGAGCAACTTCCTCGCGGTCCTCGCCTGCACGCGCTGTGACAATGCAAATTACAACTACGCAGGCTGGATGCTCGGCTACATTCACCTCGGCAACGCGCTGTACCGCGTCGACCCCGACGCATGGCAGCAGATTCGCGATTCGCTTCCCGACGAGATCGTGCTCGACCTGCGCTACAACAGCGCCTACTGGGCGCAGTACAAGGGCCTCACGGCCACCGTCACCCAGTCGCTCAACGATAAGATGATCAAATCCTACGGCGATGAACTCGGCACGCAGAGCTACGGTGCGGTCGTCGACCTGCTCGTGAATTACTACGCCTGAGCGCTGCTCGTCTCGCGGTACGACTGCAAGAATTCCTTGGTTCGCTCCTGCTGCGGGTTTTCGAAGACCTGTTCGGGGCTGCCCTGCTCCACGATGACACCGCCGTCTAAAAACACGACGCGGTCGCTCACGGCGCGGGCAAAGGGCATCTCGTGCGTCACGATGACCATCGTCATGTGCTCGTCGGCAAGACTGCGGATGACGCGCAGCACCTCGCCGGTCAAAAGCGGATCGAGCGCGGAGGTCGGCTCGTCGAAAAAGAGGATTTCCGGCTTCATCGCGAGCGCGCGGGCAATGGCCACGCGCTGCTGCTGCCCGCCCGAGAGCTGATAGGGGTAGGCGTTTTCCTTGCCTTTTAGTCCCATTTTGTCGAGCAGCGCCATGGCCTCGGCCTCGACCTCGGCTTTATCACGCTTTTGCACCGAGATCGGCGCGTCGCAGACGTTTTTCAGCACTGTGTAGTGCGGGAAGAGGTCAAACTGCTGGAACACCATCCCGAACTGCCGCCGCACCTGCGCGAGCGCGGCTTTTCCGGCGTAGACGCTTTTGCCGTTTTCCTCGCGCGCGGCGACGTTTTCGCCATACGCGAGCGTGCCGGAATCCATGGTCTCAAGCAACGTCGCGCAGCGCAGCATCGTCGACTTGCCGCCGCCCGAGGGGCCGATGATCGACACGACCTCGCCTTTTTCCACCTTGAGCGACACGCCCTTTAAGACTTCGAGCGCACCGAACGCCTTTCTGGCGTTCCGCATTTCAAAAACTGCCATTGCTCTCCCCTCCCTTTAGCGGTAATAGCGCAGCGCCTGCTCCCATTTTTCCATGGCGAAGGCGACCACATAGTTGAAGACATAGTAGAACACCCCCGCCGCCACCAGCGCCAGCATGCCCGGCGTATTCGGCGAGGCAACGATCTGCTTGGCGCGCGTGAACATCTCCACCGTGCCGATGACGGACGCGAGCGACGTGTCCTTCACCAGCGTGATGACCTCGTTCGTCACCGCAGGGATGACGCGCTTGACCATCTGCGGCAGGATGATCTTGAAAAACGTCTGTGCCTTGGTATAGCCGAGCACCTGCGCGGCCTCATACTGCCCGCGCGGGATGGACTCGATGCCGCCGCGGTAGATCTCGGCAAAATACGCCGCGTAGTTGATGACAAACGCGACGATGACCGCCGTGAAGCGCCAGTTGCCCGGCACCGTGACGCCAAGCAGGAGCTTCGGCCCGTAGAAGACGACCATCAGCTGCAGCATCAGCGGCGTTCCGCGCATGATGGAGATATACGCCTTGATGAAGCCGCGCAGCGGCGTCAATCTGCTGCGGCGGCCAAACATCACCGCAAGGCCCAGCGGCATCGAGAATAGCAGCGTCAGCACGAAGATCAAAAGCGATGTGACAAAGCCCTCGGATAATAGCGAAAGCATCGTGGATACAGTCATGGAATGATTCTCCCTTATTCGGTCATAAGCGGGAAAAAGCGGGGGCTTTCGCCCCCGCTCCCTCCCTGAGAAGAGGATGGGCACCTATGAGTTATAATTGGTTTTTACAGTCGCCCGAGGTAAACGTTTTTACTTGTTGATAAGGCACAGGCTGTCGAGCACGAGACCCTGATCGACGTACTTCTGCGCAATCTCCAGCATGGTGCCGTCCTCGGCCATCTTGAGGAGTTCGGCGTTCACCGCGTCGCGCAGTTCGGTGTTGCCCTTGAGAAAGCCGATGGCGTACTGCTCGGTGGAGAGGGGCTCGTCGAGGATGACATAGTCGCCGTCGTTGTTCGCGATCTGATACTGCGCAACGCCGAGGTCAGCGGCCACGGCGTCCACCGTGCCCTGGGCGAGGTCCATAAAGCCCATGTTGTAGTCGCCCAGCTCCACGACCTCCTTGAGCGACGCCTTGAAGTCCTCGTTTTCGTTGATCGCGTCGACCGCGGAGGACGCGGCCTGCGCCATCACGCTCTTACCGGCGAGGTCCGCGAGCGAGGTGATGCCGCTGTCGGCCTTCACGACCATCACGATGGAGTTATCCACATAGGGGTCGGAGAACGTGTAGTCATTTTCGCGGCCGGTGTAGGTAAAGCCGTTCCAGATGCAGTTGATCGTGCCGCTCGAAAGCTCGGCGTCCTTGCTGTTCCAGTCGATGGCCACGGCCTCGTACTCCCAGCCGAGGCGCGCGCACAGCTCCTTGGCCATCGCGAGGTCAAAGCCGTCGTAGCTACCGTCGGCGGCGATGAAACCGAACGGCGGAAACTCGGCATCAAAGCCGACGATCAGCTTTTGCGTCTCGCCGCCCTGCGCGTCCTGCGCATCACCGGTATCGTCGGCGGTGTCGTTCTTGCTGCCGCAGGCGGCAAGGGCCAGTACCATCACGGCGGCAAGCGCCATGGCTAAGAATTTTTTCATCGTTTCTTCCTCCTGTAAGTTCCGGCGCTCGGCCGTTCGATTTAGTGTGGTAACACGATAACACAATAACGTGTGACAGTAAATGCGCGCACTTTACAAAGATGGAGCGATAAAGCGGCCATCTTTTTGCCGCTTTCCACAGTTTTCACGGTTTCTGGACGGCAGCGCGGTGTTTGCCTCCCGTTTTTCCCCGCTTTGCGCTTGTTTCTTTTTTTGCCGTGTGCTACAATGCAAGCAAGAATTTTTGATCGCAGGAGGCCATTTTTATGCTGTCTATCGACGTATCCCATGCCGTATCATTTCTCTCGTTGCCGTATGAAGCGGCGCTTCGCCCGCGTCTCGAGCGCGCGGCGGGCTGGCTGCAAAACGGCGGCGGAAAGGGCTCTGATTTCATCGGCTGGGTCACGCTCCCGCGCGACTATGACAGAGGCGAGTACGCGCGCATCCTCGCCGCGGCGAAGAAGATTCAGGGCGATTCCAAGGCGCTCGTCGTCATCGGCATCGGCGGCAGCTATCTCGGCGCGCGCGGCGTCATCGAATGCCTCTGCTCCCCGAACTATAACTTAAAGAAGAAGTCCACGCCGAACATCTACTTTATCGGCAACGGCCTCTCCTCCGACGCGCTGCGCGAGGTGACGGAGCTCATCGGCGACGACGATTTCTCCGTCAACGTCATCTCGAAGTCCGGCACGACGACCGAGCCCGCCGTCGCGTTCCGCTTCTTCCGCGAAAAGCTCGAGAAGAAATACGGCAAGGCCGAGGCCGCGAAGCGCATCTACGCCACGACCGACGCGCACAAAGGCGCACTCAAGTCCCTCGCCGATCAGGAGGGATACGAGGAATTCGTCGTGCCCGACAACATCGGCGGACGCTACAGCGTGCTCACCGCCGTTGGTCTTCTTCCCATCGCCGTCGCGGGCGTTGATCTGGATGAACTCATGGGCGGCGCGCAGGAGATGATGACGCTCTGCGCGAAAAACGATTACAGCAATCCCGCGTGGCAGTACGCCGCCATGCGCCACGAGCTCTACCGTCAGGGCAAGAAGGTGGAGCTTCTCGCGTGCTTCGAGCCCGCGTTCCGCTTCATGGCCGAGTGGTGGAAGCAGCTCTACGGCGAGAGCGAGGGCAAGGAGGAAAAGGGCCTCTTCCCCGCGAGCGTCGACTTCACCGCCGACCTCCACTCGATGGGCCAGTACATCCAGCAGGGCGAGCGCATGCTGATGGAGACCGTCGTGCGCTTTGCGCCCGCGGAGCAGCAGATGGTCGTCCCCTTTGACGAAGCGAATGGCGACGGACTCAACTTCCTTGCGGGAAAGACGATGGACTTCATCAACCGTCAGGCCATGGACGGGACGCTGCTCGCCCATGTCGAGGGCGGCGTGCCGAACATCATTTTGAACCTCGATGAGAACAACGCCCGCACGATGGGCCATCTCATTTACTTCTTTGAATACGCCTGCGGGCTGAGCGGATACCTCCTCGGCGTGAATCCCTTCGACCAGCCGGGCGTGGAGGCCTATAAAAAGAACATGTTCGCGCTGCTCGGCAAGCCCGGATACGAGGAAATGGGCGAGGAGCTGCGTAAGCGCCTGCGCTGAATTTTTTGAATCAACCTGAAACTTTCCATTCAGCATTGCAAATTTGTTTCATTTATGCTATGCTGATGCCATCAGAAAGACCATCCCCCGCAAAAGAGGCGGGGATCTATTGAAAGGAGTGATTTCTATGGTCAGACTCATCATGGGTGAAAAGGGCACCGGTAAGACCAAGAAGCTGATCGAAATGATCAATACCACTGCGCAGGAGGATAACGGCAGCGTCGTCTGCGTCGAGGCAAAGTCTACCATGACCTTTGACCTGCACTATCACGTTCGTCTGATCTCTGCCTACGAGTACGACCTGTCCAACTACGAGGCCCTGCGCGGCTTCCTGTTCGGCCTGTACGCGGGCAATTATGATATTTCCCACATCTTCATCGACAACCTGTTCAAGATCACCGGCGGCGAGTGCAACCAGGCGGCCGACGATTTCCTGAACGAGCTCGAGCGCTTCAGCAACGCCACCGGCGTCAAGTTCACCATCTCCGTCTCCGGCGACCCCGCCCTTGCCACCGACGGCATGCAGAAGTATCTGTAAATTATTTGTCCTTACAGGACAAGCGGTGATAAAAGGGGACCTTCTCTCACATGAGAGAAGGTCCCCTTTTGAACCCCTAAGAGAACGGCAGGGGCGTTTCGATCTCGCCCCTGCACCCCTAACGACCAAAAGGGAGGGGCCTTGCCCCTCCTTTTTGGATTATCCACCCCGCTGTTGCTTCTGACGGCACGGCATTGCTGCGCTTGCCGCGCTCAGGGCTGCTCCTTTTTTAGTTCTCTGCTGTGATATAGATTTCTTCTGCTTTTTGCTGGGCGGAGACGAGGGTTTCTTTGGCGCTGCCGAAGTTTTGGGCATTCATTTGTTCCAACGCATCCGTGATCGCGTTGAAGAGTAAATGGTACAGCTTTGTGTAGTCTTCCATGCGTTTCTCCTCCTGAATATCTGATGTAAACATTATATAATGTATTAGTCTATATGTCAAGAGAAAAACTGCCATAGACTGATGAAAGCATGAGAGAATGGGAGCATCAGATATGGTAACATTAGATGTTTTGTCCCTGTTGGAGAAAAAGGGAAAGACGAAATACTGGCTCTACCACCAGCTGGGGATGAGCTATCAGAATTTCAGTCGCATGGTCAACAACGAGACCAAATCCATCCGCTATGAAAATATCGAAGCCCTCTGCCAGATCTTCGAATGCACCCCCAACGACCTCTTCCGTTTCACCGAAGATTAAAACGACCGCTGACGCGGTCGTTTTTTGCCGTCCCGCGGCGAGCGCAGCAAAGCCGCCCCCGCAGGCAGTCCGCCGCCGTACTACCG
>OLNQ01001751.1_pt1 | contig 20053 bp, 20 predicted proteins | sample 1672821 | NCBI WGS metagenome assembly OLNQ01 (sample SAMEA3136727, study PRJEB25190) | human gut metagenome | biome: human gut; feature: human-associated habitat; material: faeces | place: Austria | collected 2013 | reverse complement strand
TTATCGTTTATGGTTAAGCTACGTTAGCTTATGTAGCCTAGTGTGTTGAGTTACCCAAAACGGCAAGGTGAGAAGTGTTAGTATTTTTAATTTAGAGGATTTTAAAGAGTTTTAAAGAATACATTAAAGTAGTTTAATCTTTTAGAAATGAGGTTTTAGGCTATGTTAAGGACAGTTGAAGAAACTGCTATTCAATTAGGAGTGAGCAAAACTACAATTTATAATAAACTTAAGTTGAAAGAGTATAAAGCTAGGATAGTTAAGAAACAAGGAAAATCAATGGTTGATGACAGTTTATTCAACTTGATTCAAGAAGGTTTAAAAGTTAAAAATGAAGTTGAAAATAAAGCGATAGATAGATAAAGAAAAGGAGCTATGAAAATAGTTCCTTTTTACATATAAAAAATAAACAAGATATTAACATATCTCGTTATTTTGGTTGGGCTGGCTAGATTCGAACTAGCGCATGTTAGAGTCAAAGTCTAATGCCTTACCGCTTGGCTACAGCCCAATGTATAAAATTATAAACAACCATATAAGGTATTATATGGGGTGGAAGATGGGACTCGAACCCACGGTCTCCAGTGCCACAAACTGGCGCGTTAACCAACTACGCTACATCCACCATTGTTTAGTCCATTTGTGAACACATTAATTATTTTAGTATGTTTTTACAAATTTGTCAAGATATTTTTGTAAATTATTTGATTTTTTATCAAAAATTTGTTAATATAATAATGAAAAATAAGGAACGGAGGAAGTTAGAAAAAGTCTAACGAAAAAAATATGGCAAATGTAATTGTAATAGGTGGCGGACCTGCCGGAATGATGGCAGCAATAACAGCAGCCGAATATGGAAATAATGTAACAATAATAGAAAAAAATTCAGATTTTGGAAAAAAATTATTAATAACAGGAAAAGGTAGATGTAATATAACAAGTTCATTATATATGAGTGAATTTATAAAAAATACTCCAGGTAATGGGCAATTTTTATATAGTGCATTTCAAAATTACACAAATACAGATATAATAGACTTCCTAAAAAATCAAGGACTTGAAGTAAAAGAAGAAAGAGGAAACAGAATTTTTCCAGTTACAGACAAATCTATAGATGTATTAAATTGTTTCAAATCAAAAATAAATGAATTAAAAATTATTAAACAAAAAATTAATAATAAAAACAATTTTATCCATTGATGAAGTAAAAACAGGCATTAAGGCAATGGTTAAATTTGTAAATGCAATGATCATTGATCCAATTAATGCGATAACCAATGTAAAACTTCCAAAGGCATTAGGTGGCGGCAGAATACTTCCAAAACTGAAAAGAATACCAGTACCAAAGTTTGAAAATGGTGGATACCCTAATAAAGCTAACTTATTCTGGGCTAACGAGTATGGAAAGCCTGAGTTGGTAGGTAGACAAGGAAGTAAGACAGTGGTTGCAAATAACGATCAGATCATCAAAGGTGTTTCCGAAGGTGTATCAGATGCGGTATACAATGCAATGAATCCAGTTTTGACAGGATTAGCAATTGCAGTAAACAAAATGAATGAAAGCAAAAATGGCAATGCACTTTATGTTGAGGGTGTATCTGATGGTGACATTGTAAAGATTGTAAAAGCCGAAAACGATCAATACAAGAGAACCCACAACGGAAATCCATTATTTGCGTAGATTTTTTTGCAAAATGAGTGTATAATGAAAAAAATAAAAATGGGGAGGAAAAAGAAATGGCAATGATTAGATGTATGGAATGCGGACACGGTGTTAGCACAACAGCAGAAAGATGTCCAAATTGTGGAGCAAGGGTCGTAAAGAAAAAAGCAAATAGCGGTGCCTTGGATATTATATGTTTAATAACCATGGTGCTTGCTTGCTTTATGATTTTAAGTCCATTTGCTCTTTTAGGGTATTCAATAGAACTTATATGGATGATTGTATATCAGATAATATATAGATCGGCTATTAAAAACCCAGAGTTGGACAGCACATCGCTGAAAAAGACCAGAAATACGGTAGCAATATTGTTTTTGCTAAGTAATTTTGGCGTTGTTATAACCGTAATGTAGAAGTTAAAATTTTCAAACAAAAACGAAGAGCGAATTTATTTTCGCTCTTTTTTTGTTACAAAAATACCGGCTGTCAATTGTTTGGCAGTCGCTAACCTTTAAGAATGAGAGGTAGTAATAATGGCAGGATTTGTGTTAAGCAAAGGTCTTGTAATGATAGCGACAGGATATGAAAACGGTGAATACAAATATACAAAGTTAGATAAATTTATTGCGGCAGACAATTTATCTATCACACCGGGAAGAGCGCAAGACTTGGACAGTTATGTAAATGCAAATGGATACCTAAAAAGAAATGTTTTGAAACATATGAGAGATGGAATATCGTTTAGTACACCTTATATGTCATATAGCAAAATGAGAGAATTTGTATCACTTCTGAAAAAGGGAATGAAACAGCCAAAATGTGCATCACTACCAGAAAAAAAGGTTAAAATTGCATACTTTAACGAATGGGAAGATGACTACGATCATGGTTTTTTCTATGTGCCAGATATTGAATGGAAATATGGTGGAACATATAAGGGAGAGCCAACATATCAACCGATAACAGTAGAATTTATAGAGTATTAAAGATCGAGGTGATACAATGCTTAAAATTACAGAGGAGCAGAAAAGGCCATTTTATCAATCCGGGTATTTCAAAAATTACAAATTTGCTTTTAGGGATGTTGGACTTACGATTGATAACGAAACGCTGCATCAAGAATCTGTGACAATAAAGGAATCAATTTGCGATGATGAAGATTTGCAACTTGGTGGTTGTGTCGCATCATCTTGTGAGTTTGAGGTTTCTGAAATCTTAGACACAGATATTGCAGGATTAGAGTTTACAGCTACGATAGAAGCAAGAGATGCAAGTGACAATATAATTTCTAGCGTTCCCATGGGTGTATATAGGGTCTTTTCTGCAAAACTTGTAAATGACACTGATTACAAGAAAGTTGTTGCGTATGATGCTCTATATGATGCAGGCGTTGATGTGTCAAATTGGTACAACAACTTATTTCCTGTATTGGCAACGCAAAGAGTATATGTAACTGGAGCATTAGAAGATGTGTGGAAACATGGTGAATACTCTATTGATTCTAGCGGAAATGCAGAGCCGTCTAAACTCGGAGTATCAGCAGATGAAAATCAAGGAATGACATATCTTGATACAAGTACAGGAAAGCTGTATCAGTCTATATCTGTAAATACTGGGCAAGAAGAGGAAGTATACCAGTGGACAGAAGTATATCAATGTGAGAAAAATTATAGAGATGAAGAGATTTATAAAAAAGTTACTGTAAAAGAGATGAGAGAATCTCTATTGAAACATTTGGGCATTTTATACGAAGTGCAAGACCTGCCAAACGACACAATGCTTGTAGAAAAGACTGTAGAGCCGTCAGAGGGGAGTTTAACAGGAACAAGCATACTGAAATACCTTTGCGAAGTAAACGGCGGATTTGGACGGATTAACCGAAACGGAAAATTTGAGGTCCTTCTTCTTGGTAGCATGGGACTTTACCCAGAAGAAACATTGTACCCAGAAGAAGATCTGTATCCAATGAGCGGATCTGAAAACTATGAATATTTTGGAATGTCAGATGAGGAAGAACGACCTGAATTTAAGAATACAACTTACGAAGAATATATTGTATATTCCCCAACTTGTATTACAATAAAAGGAGATTCAGATGATTACGGAACAACAGTAGGTGACAACACAAGTAATCCGTATGTTCTTAGCGGAAACATACTTCTTTATGGAAAAGGAGTAGAGAGTCTGCAAGAGGTCGGGAAAAACATCTTAGAATATTTGCAATATGTATCTTACAAACCGAACACAACAACCTTGCAAGGATTGCCGTATATGGAAGTTGGAGATATGTATTCTTTGGACAAACATAACGATTCTGTAGACAGCTATATTTTTAGCAGAACATTGTCGGGAGTGCAGGCTTTATCTGATGAATATGTATCAAAGGGTAGCGAGAAAAGAACAAATGATCCATCGGTAAATAGTGAGATAACACAGTTACAAGGAAGAACTCTGAAAATCAAAAAGGACTTGGATGTATACAGTATTGAAATGACTAATATTGCAAAAAATACATCTACGAAATTCGAGCAGACAGATTCTACCATTGTTCTTAAGGTGGACAACAACGGTAATTTGTCTCAAGTAGAATTGAGTGGAGATCCTAACGAGGGTACAGCGTTTAAGGTAAAGTCAAACAACATTGAACTTTCTTCTGATGATGTCTTAAATTTATTATCTGGTGGAACAATCGACATACAAGCAGGCGATGGTATTACTATATCAAGTCCAAACTTTACATTGAGCAAAGAAGCGATAAACATTATTACTGATAATTTTACGCTTGACGAAAACGGATCAGTTGTCGCAAATGACATAACAATAACTGGTGGAAAATTACAGATAAAAGCAAAAGAAGATATTCCATATATTGAAATGGAATTGGAAGATGAAAATAGCGAAGAAAGTGTATCTGCTGGAATGTCACCAAGTGGAAGTTTTAATACAGGCGTATCATCTACTTGGGAAGAAAGAAGCTCAAGTGGATTGCTGACTTACTATAGAACACTTGTGTCTACAGAAAACAAAAATGGATCATGGGCAAGCAAAGTTGTAAAACAATATAGAATATCAGATAAAGACACATGGAGTACGGAAACAGAATATCCAGAAGCAACTATAAAATACGTATCTCTTTCTGGAGAAAAAATAAGCACGTTTACTTCTAGTAAAAATAGCAGCTACTTTCAGTGTGATGTTCCGTTTTTTTCGGAAATTGATCTGATGAATGACACAGATACAAAGTTTACGCTTGCTGACGGTTTTACATCAAATAGCGACTATTGGAATTATTTCAAAATGGTTGGAGCAATGGTGCAGTTATGTATAGATGTAAGAGGTACACTTGCTAAACAACGGTTGCAAAGTTTAACCACCAAGCATCGTTTGCAGGAATTAATTTAACACCAAAAGGATCAGATACAACCAATACAAGCATATTATATCCAATTGTAACAAGCCGAACAGGTAGCGGAAATAATGCTGTTGCAAGGCTTGTGATAAAGCAAATGGAAGTAGGCGGTATAAAATTTGATGAATACTATACAGAGGTGCAAGTGTACCAGTATGGTGATACAGATGCAACGTGGGCGCAAATAAACATGACATATTGTATAGATGTGTCAACATTGACGGAATAGGAGCGTGAATTATATGGCATACACGAAAGTAGAATACACACCAGTAAACTGGAAGAACAAGTCAGAGGGGTTGTTGACTCCACTTGGAAAAAAGAACCTAAATGTTATGGATGAGGGAATTTCAAAGATTGCGGAACAGTTGGATGAAGTGTATCGCTCATTTGCAGAAGAAATAAACAAAATACCAACAATGCAGACAAAGGTTGATGAGTTTGAAAGTACAATATCAACACTTAATAGTACAGTGACTACATTAAATTCAGACTTTACAACTGTAAAACAAAATGTTGATACATTGAGTACAACCGTTACAAGATTAAATAAAAGCGTACAAGATAATGAATCGGCTATAGGACGTGTAACTGTTAAAGTTTCAAATGCTCTTGTTCAACCAAGGCTTATTAAAGCAGAAATACAAAATGGTGATGAATTTGATTTCTATGATTTTAGCAAAACAGTTGCACTTATTGTAAAGGGACATGCGAAGTTTGGAAATTCAACATCCGAATATTTTTATGAATTTATTCCATTTCAGGAAAAAGGAGTTTTCCCGGCAAAGATAGTGCCACTTTTGATTAAAAGTGGAGTTACTGGTGTTGGAATTGACAGCATGGAAAATCCGTCAAATTCTGTAACAATTGGGTATAGAATAAGAATTAGAATAACTCCAGATGAAAATACAGGAACGGTTACTGTGTCAGAATACAGTGTAAAACCAAGCACTATCGGAGCAAACGTCACAAAAAGCAGTTTTGATTTGTACGTACTTGAAACATCAAATTAAGAATGTGAGGTATCAGCATATGGCATACACAAAGGTAGAATATAATCCTGTAAATTGGAAGAATAAGTCTGAGGGACTTATAACTCCACTGGACAAAAGAAACCTAAACAACATGGATGGTGCAATAAAGACTTTAGCGGATTCTCTTGATGTTGCATACAATGAATTAGATACAAAGAAATTGTCAGTAGATGGAAGTTATAAGATCATTTCCGAAACGCCAACATGGGATGAAAAGACTGGAATTTTAAGATTTAAGTTTTATGACGGAACAGAATTTATGGTGGATTTTAATGTGGAAAAAATTCCAGTATCTTTTTCCATGAATGAAAAAGGTGTAATCACAATGACAACGGAAGATGGGACTGAATGGACTGCCGACAGTTCCGGCATTTGTTTGGAGAGCGTGTAGAGCGTGCCCGCAAACAAATTGCGGTTTTGCTCCGTCAGCGATTGCAGACTGCTTTTCCGTCTGCTTCTGGACTGCGCGTTTATAACCTGCTCCACGATTCGCTTTACGCTGTCGAACAGTACGCCCTGCTGCCGCAGAAGCTGTTCGATGTTCGCTGCGTTCTGCTCGATCTGCGCTGCCATATTCGCGCTGCTCTTGCTCAGCAGATACAACGCCCGCCATGTAATCTCATTCAGCTTAGAGAGACTGGAAATGTCTTTTGCCAGCAGTTTTTTCTGTTCGCTGCTATTGAAAAAGGTCAGTGTCTTTAAAAGACTCTTGTACCACGGACGATCCTTGAGTGCCTGAAAGTCCTGCTCCTGCGACTGGGCGATCTCCCGTGCGGCAGTCATCAGCGTTTCAAATGTTTCCTGTTCATTTTCCGCCGCGCTTTGTGTCAAGCCAAGTTCATATTCGTTCATTTTAATTCCTCCAACAGTTGTTCAAGCATCTTCTGTTTTTCCTCGGCCGCCGTCAACAGCCGCTGTGTCCGTTCGCTTGCGTCAGCGGCGCGCTGCAGCGGCGCGTTCGTTTCTGCCGCCTGCCGCCCCATCTGTTGGGCGGTCACAGCGATTGCGTTTGCATGGACAGCAATCTCTCCGGATACTGCAGCCAGATATTTCAATGCGTTCCTCCGCGTGACCGCCTCCATCTCACCGATAATCTGGTCAGCGCGTTCGACCGCGACCCATGCGCTGTCAAGCTGATAGTAGAGCCGCGTGTCGAGCATCAGAGAAAGCTGCTGCTCGTAGAGTTTCAGCCGATGCTGGTTCAGCGACGCCCGCCGCAGGCCCATGCCTACATCCGTGCCGATTGCAATTACGAAGCGCCCGATGCCGACGAAATTGATCCGCAAAACCAAACTGGGGACAAACAGTGCAGGCTGTCCCTTCGATTCTGCTGCCGCGCGAATTGCAGCATCTGTCAGATCGACAGCCATGAACGTCCCGGTTGCGATCGTCAGCATCCGCGTGACTGTGCGGTTGTTGGCCGGGATTAACGCTTTCCAGTCGAGTTCCGCCAGGGATTTCTTTTCCTTCATTTGCCGGATGAACTGCCGGATAAAATAACAGGCGCGCACAAGTACGGTATTAAGCAGCGCGGGCCATGCCTGCCGCTGGAGATTATGGCTGACAGCGCGTTCTGTCCGAACATCCAGCTTATTGCTTGCACCCTCAAACAAGCTGTTCAAAACGCCGAGATCGACCTGACTCTCTTTGGTTCCAATGCCGTTCATATAGGCACTGCGCAGCTTCCGGGAGAACTTTGCATCCTGCATACACGGAAGTGTGGACAACTCCTCCAGCGTTGATAAAAAGCCTCCCGGCAGTCCGGCGCCGCTGCGCTGGTTTTCCACGGCCTGTTTGGTTCCGGCCATGTCGCTCAGCAGATGCCCCTGCCGGTTTTGGATAGTCTGTGCCGCACAGAAAAACCAGTTTATCACGCCTGAAAACAGCTTCCACGGCCCATCGTTTCCGACAAGCTGCCCGTAATCATTCACTGTGACCGGCACCTGCACCGCCGACTGCAGCGCGGCAGAATGATAAGTAGCCACGCCGGTAAACTGTACACAGATACAGCTTACCAGACCCCCGAACGTCGGGTGGTGGCAAAAATCCTCCAAATGGTGCGATGATGCAGAAATCCGCGCATCCGGCACGTCCCATCCGCCCGGACGCGGGAAGTTCGTATTCATGTATTGAAGCGCATCTTCGTATTTGCGCGACTTCCCGGTATATCCGTGCTCTTTTGCCAGCGTGACCAGATTATTTTTCAGATTCCACCCGCTGTCTCCGGGAAGCTTGTACTTCTTCTCCAGAAATTCGACTGCGTTGGAGAGCCGATTGGGGTCTTTTGCCGTTTCCCGAAGTCTTCCGGCTTGTGTATACTCGCAGAATTGCTTATATTCAGGATCCTTTTCTGCAAATTCCTGAATCATCATGTTGACGGACTTGTTGCTCCACGCCTTTGCCTCCCTAAAATCCCATTTTGCGCCGGGCAGCAGCGCATCCAGCATACCGGTAACGATGCCGCAGGAAACTGCCGCTGCGTAATCAATACCGTCTGCATGGTTGGTCAGCCGTTCAATCTCCGGCGTAAGCGCGGCGATCTGCGTCTGATAGGCTTGGTACTGCGCCTCAATATCAGCCGGCAGTGTACTTGGCGCAAGCACTTCAAATTCTGTTTGAAACGCTTCGCTTTCTTCTTTCAATTTCAGAATCTGCTCCATATCGTTTCTCCCTTTCATTCTGTTTCTATATACTCTCCCTGGCTTTTTATCCACATTTCAATCCCCTTGCCGAAGACCTCCGCGGAGACGAGCCAGCCGGAGTCATCCTGCGAGAGAATTTCGGCGGTCGGGAGCCGGTCGAGCACCGCTTCAATTGACGGGCCGGTGTATCTGAAGCGGATTTTCTGCAGCTTGCCGCCGTACATAAACTGTACGCGCCTGCGGAATTCGCCCTCCTGAAAGCGCTTGGCATAGGCGGGCGTAAAGTGCTCGCCGGTTGCGCGGAAGGCGAGGATGCGGTCGATGCGGTAGATCGTCGGATAGGGGTCCTCCGGGTTTTCAAAGCTTTGCTTCCGGTCGACGCCGCGCAGATACGCGGCCAGATAGAAATAATACTCCGAAAACAGGATGCCGACCGGCTCGACCGTCCGGCGTACCGTCTCGGCTCCCTTGCGCCGCTGATAGTCCAGTTCCAGCACATGACGCTGCTGCACGGCCTGCCCCAGCTCCCACAAGCCGCGCAGGATGGGCTGCCCATGGTGCGGCTCGATATAATGGAGCTTTTCATTGCCGATCATCTGCTGCACGGCGCGTTTGTTTTCCTCCGGTACGCAGCAGTCGACCAGCTTGTCCAAAATCGGCAGCATTTCATCCCGCCGCATGGAGCGGCTTTCAAGCAGGATCTTGCACACGGCCAGAATCTCGCTGTTGCTCAGGCCCATCGGCTTTGCGTGCGTCAGCCGGTAGCCGCCCGCCGCGCGGTCATAGACCACGTCCTGCGGCAGCATTTCGTTGGAGAGGAACGAGCGCAGCGACTCCAGATCGCGCTGGATGCTGCGTGCCGTGACGCCGAATTCCTGCGCCAGATCTGTCTTTTTCAGCACCCGGCCGTTTAAGAGCCGTGCGTAGATCGAAAGCAGTCTTGCGGATTTAAGTTCGCTGAATTCTTCCATCCCGAGTCCTTTCTATGCGCTTAAAAGCACAATTTACTATCTGTTAAATAGTATATTATATCTTGTAAATCATGTCAATCCTTGTCTCTGTTGGGTAACATAGTATCGAGGTGAAGCCCATGCGACAGGAATTTGAACAGGAATACTTACAGCTTGGTCTGAAAATCGCATATTACCGGAAGCTGCGCGGTCTGACACAGGAGGAACTTGCCGAGCGCATCGACCGCTCCCCTGCCTTTGTCGGCCATGTAGAAGCGCCGAATATCAAAAAAGCCGTCTCGCTTGACACGCTGTTTGCTATCGCGCAGGCACTGGACGTTCCTGCATTCCGCTTCCTGAATTTTGATGATTCTGGATTATAAGTCCAGTGTAGCAAATCACATAGACAGCATTTGTCTATGTGCAGCATTTTTCACCATTTTTCTCATACGGTTTCAGAAAACGAACCCCCTCCGATTTGCAGTCGGAGGGGGTTCGCTGTAGATTCAGAAATATGCGCTTATGCCCAGACGAACCAGCAGTAGAGATAGCCGGTCAGGACGGCGAGGAGCGTAAACGGGACGCCGATCTTGAGGAAGTCGGAGGCCTTGACCTCATAGCCCTCCTTCTGCAAAATGCCGATGGCCGCGATATTGGCCGAAGCGCCGATGGGCGTCAGATTGCCGCCGAGCGTCGCGCCGACGAGCAGGCCGAAGTACAGAACATGCGCATCGCAGCCCATCATAGCCGCAATCCCCTGCACGACCGGGAGCATCGTTGCAACATACGGAATGTTGTCAATGAAGGCCGAGATGATAACAGAGCCCCAGACGATGATGGAGTACATGCCGAAGAGGCTGTTTCCGCCGAGTTTCACAAACAGGGCGCTGATGTCCTCAATGACGCCCGTTTCGGTCAGCGTGCCGATGACGACGAACAGGCTCATGAGAAGCAGGAGCGTTTCAAAGTCAATTTCGCCCAGCGCATACTTGATGGGGCCGAAGTGCTTTTTCTGGAGGATGGAGCGGACGAGGCCGATGAGGAACAGCGTCATGCAGATCAGGCCATTTGTAACGGCAGGCCGGCCGGGGATGAAGGACGCCGCGATCAGCAGCACGACCGTGCCGACCAGCAGATACGTCGGGAACAGATCCTCCACAACGGTCGGCGCGCCGACCGTGACCTTGCCCTTTTCCTTGCGGAAGATGAACATGATGACGGGGACGGTCACGAGCGCGCCCAACTCAACGGCAAAGAAGATGGAGCATTTGCCGTCCATAAAGATGAAGTCCAAAAAGTCCATGTTGGCGTAACCGCCCAGCATGATGGACGTCGTATCGCCGACGAGCGTCGCCGCGCCCTGCAGATTGGACGAGACGGCGATGCAAATGAGCAGTGCAACCGGGGACAGGTTCAGCTTTTTTGCGATGGCCAGCGCGACCGGTGCAATCATCAGGACAGTTGCAACGTTATCGACGAACGCCGACACGACGCCTGCGAACACGGACAGCGCGACCGCGACCCACATGACGTTGGGCGTCTTCTGCAACAGAAGATCGGCCATGCGCTCCGGCATTTTGGACTCAATAAACAGCGCGACCGTGCCCATCGTACCGGCGAGCATCAGAAGAACGTTCCAGTCGATGGCGGTAAAGACAGAGGACAGCGGCATCGCACCGGAGACAACGAAGATGACGGCGGAGATGAGCGCGACATAGGGCCGCTTTTTTGGCAGCGCGATCATCAAAATGTAGGTGATGGCGAAGAGGATGATGGCAAACAGCTTCATGACGGGACTCCTAACATTTTCTTATTTCTTTCTTTTCTCAGTCGGCAAAGAATGTGATTTTGCCGCTGGTGATGACGGTGATGATATCGGCGACCAGGCATACGACGGTAACGATGCGCGAGACAGTGGCAAGCACCGCGGGCAGCTCGACAAAGGACAGAATCGACAGCACATAGGCTGCCACCATGATCCAGCCGATGACCTTGGCTTCCGTGGTTTTCCCGGCGGCGCGGTACAGTCCGCCCACCAGACCGTCAACAAAAATCACAAGCACGAGCAGCAGCCATTTCGGCAGCTGGTCGATCCCATTGCGCAGCTTTTCCAGAGTTTCCATGATGTTTGATTCTCCCTGTTTGTATATTGGGGCGGAGTCTCCGCCATTTTTTAAGACGAACGGACCCCGGGAAAGGTTCCCGGAGTCGGAAAAATTTTTTATGCCATGCGCTGGCCGTTGATGACGAGCGCGAAATGCAGGCCCAGCTTCTCTGCCGCGCGGCGGCACAGGAGCATGCGGTCCATGAAAATTTCAAAATACTCGATCACCGCGCATACCTCCGTGTCGATGGCGAGCGTCAGACAGATCTCCTTTTCTGTCAGCGTGACCTCGTGCTTTTTGACGGAGTAATTCACGCGGTCGTGAATATCAAACGCCGCGCGGGCCTTTTCACGCACACGGTTCGCGCGCACGTCCATTTTATCCGCCAGAATGAGCGCCGCTGCCACGGGGTTGACCGGGAAAGCTGTCTTTTCGTCGTGGTTGCCGATGGCGGTGATGATGGTGGCCGTCTCCTCGGGACTTGCGCCCATCTTGTCGAGGATACGGAAAGCCATAACCGCGCCGGACTGCGCGTGGTCGATGCGGTTGACGACGTTTCCGATGTCGTGCAGCCAGCCCGCGATCGCAGCCAGTTCGCAGGTGCGGTCGTCATAGCCCAGCGTCTTCAAAATGGCGCTGGCCTGCGCCGAGACAAGCCCCACATGGGCGAAGCTGTGCTCCGTAAAGCCCAGCGCGGACAGCGATTCGTCCGCCTTGCGGATATAGCTTGTGATCTCTTCGCTTTTCTTGACCTGTTCGAGCGTGATAGACATAGGCGCTCCTTTTCTTTCTTTACAGATTTGCCAGCGTCGTGCCGGTCAGCCAGTGCAGCAGCTCCTCGGGCGTGGCGGGCTTCCCGACGGTCAGAAATTCTGTCCGCCCGGGAACCATCTGCGTGTTATCGTCGCTTTCTGCCCAAGTGACGCGCTGTAAAACGCGCGTTTTGCAGGTTTTGAGATCGGTGATCTCCGGCGGCACCTGCCGGTGCTGAATGAGAATGCTTACACTATAATTATCCGAGGTCCAGCGGCCGAAATTCGTCGTCGGCTTGCGCCATTTCCAGCGGCAGCGGGCCCCGCCGTCCTCCATTTTGACCAGCTTCAGATAGCCGCCCTCCACATCCTGCACGCAGCGCATAAGCCAGACGACATGATAGCCCGCCTTTTGGAAAAACTCGCAGACATCGAAAAAATGCGCTTTCATCAGAAGCCCGTCCTGCAGCATGACGACGAACTGGTTAATCTGGATGTAGGCAATGCGCGTCTGCCCGTCTACGGTGACGGGGACGCTCCGGTTCTCCTCCGGCACCAGCGACTGCCAGCGCTCGCGCCAATGCTGCTGATCGTCGGCCTTTTCCTGCCGCTTTTGCTTCAAAAACCCAAATAGCATACGCCTGTCCCTCCGGCTGTGTGCGCACCGTTCGTCTGTGACTGCATAACAAATAAATTTTACCTGTCCGGGAAACCCTTGTCAAGAGAATCCTGCATTGACGAAGCAGCCGGAAGCGATTAAAATAAAAAATCATGGTTCATCGCCTCAGGAGGGCTTTTTCATGGACGCCTATCCGAACTTGAATACTCTGTATCTATCTCCGCGCCTGCAGGCGCGGCTTGCGGACGCTGCCGGCTATCCCGTCACGACCATCGTGGCCCCCACGGGCTACGGCAAGACGACCGCCGCACAGTATTTGCAGCGGCGCATCGCCGCCGAAGCACCGGACGCGCGTGTGTTCCGCCAGTTTCTCTCCGGCGGCGGCCAGCAGGAATTCTGGGCCGGGCTCTGCCGCGCGCTGCACACCGCGCCGCAGCTGTCGGCGCAGCTGCTTGCACTCGGCTATCCGGACAGCCCGCACACACGGCAGCAGCTGCTGGAACTGGTGCAGGACGCACTGCCAGCGCAAAGCCCTGTCTGGTTCATTCTAGACGATGTGCATCTGCTGCAGGGCGGCGAGGCAGCGGAACTTGTCTCGTTTCTGGCCGAACGGCTTCCGCTGCAGGTCCATCTGCTCCTGCTCTCGCGCAACCAGATCTTTTCCGAAGCACAGAAGCTGCGCCTCGGCAGCCGTCTGCTTGAACTTAGCGCGGCGGATCTGCGGCTGACGCAGGAGGAACTTGCGCAGTATGCCGGACTTTGCGGTCTGCCGCTTCCAGAGCGGGAGTCGCAGGCGCTTCTGTCCGTCAGCGAGGGCTGGATCGCCATGGTCTATCTGATCTTCCGCGCCTATGCCCAAACCGGCACATGGCGCTTTGACACGAAGGGCATGGACACGCTGATCGAGCAAGTCATGTTCGAGCCGCTTCCCGAGCGGCAGCGTCTGTTTTTGCTGGATAATTGTATGGCAGAGGATTTCAGCGCCGCGCAAGCAGCCTTTGTTTGGCAGGCACCGGATGCGGACGTGCTGCTGCACGATCTGACGCACAACAACGCATTCATCACCGAAAGCACCCCCGGCGTCTACCGATATCACCATATGCTGCGGCAGCTTCTGCGCCGGAAATTCGCTCTTCTGCCGCAAAGCGCGCAGACGGACGCCTGTAGGCGGCTTGGCAGCTGGTACGAGCGCACGGGGGAATATCTGACAGCCGCTGAGTTTTTTCGGCAGGCGGGCGACTGGGACGGACTGCTGCGCACGGCAGCGGCAGACTGCGGCAAGTCCATCGGCGGTGAGCACCGGCAGATGCTGCTTTCCTGGTGCCGCGGCTGCCCGGAGGACGCGCTGCGGCGGCACCCGGACGCGGTGTGTGTGCTGATGCGCAAGCTGTTCTCCTTCCGTGAGATTCCAGAATTGATGCGCCTACGGGCAATTTTACTGGATGCCTTGCAGCCGGGCGGTGCGTTTCCCGAACGGGAACGGGAAAACTATCTCGGTGAATGCGACCTCGTGATGAGTTTCCTGCGCTATAACGACATTGCCGCCATGAGCGTGCTGCACCGCTCGGCCTGCAAACGCATGACGCGCACGACACGCTGCATCGACCTCGGCGGCACATGGACCTTTGGTTCCCCGTCCATTCTTATGATGTTCCACCGCGCGCCCGGGCAACTGGATGAGGAAAACGCGCAGATGCGCGCGTGTATGCCGTATTATTATCAGGTCACGGACGGCCACGGCAGCGGCGCGGAGCATTCCATGCAGTGCGAGACGGACCTGCTGCGCGGCAAACTGACCGAAGCCGAGATTGGCTGCCATCTATCACGAGATGCTGCGCTTGCGCGCGGCCAGTACAGCATTCTGCTGACGGCGGAATTCACGGCCCTTCGGCTGGCACAGTTCCGCGGCAATGCGCCGGACGCAGGACTTGAACGACTCCGGCAGACACTGAAGGGGAACCGGCAGTTCCTGCTGCTGCGCACGCTTGACCTGTGCGGTGCATGGCTGGACGCGCAGCGCGGGAAGGCAGACGCGGACGAATGGTTTATGTCCCCGGAGGCCGACGCATCGTTTCTGGTCCCCGTGCTGCCCATGCTGCGCACGGTGCAGAATGAGGTCTTGCTGACTGCCGGCGCGTATACGAAGCTGCTTGCGCGCAAAGAGGCCTGTGAAGCGCTGAACGAGAGTCTGCACACGAATCTTGCATCCTTGTACCTGCATATCCAGCTGGCCTGCGCAGAAAACCGCCTTGGCCGTACGGATGCGGCTCGGCGGGAGTTGGAAACGGCGTGCACCCTCGCTGTGCCGGACGGATTATACCTGCCGTTTGCCGAGCATACAGCGGATCTCGGCGCCCTTCTGCCGGAGGTTTTTGCCGGAAATGCGGCAGCGCAGGCCGTTCTGCACTGCACAGCAAAGCCGGATGATCGCGGCCTCAGCCCACGCGAACTGGAAATTGCTCAGCTTGCCGCCGCACGGCGGACAAACGCGGAGATCGCCGCGCAGCTGCATCTGTCGGAGGCGACGGTCAAAAACCACCTCAAGCGCATTTTTGACAAGCTGGGGCTTGACGGCGGCGCGCGCGGCAAGCGAAACCTGCTAGCCGATATGCTTCCCGAAAAGATTAGCCCCTGAGGGGCCTATGAAAGCGAGCCGCTCCACGGTAAACTGGTATCAGACCATGTATCGTGGAGCGGTTTTCTCTTTTTCGGAAAATCAGATCGGGAGGACTATTATGAAAAAAATCAGAGCCCTGCTTCTTGTGCTGCTGGCGGCCATGCTGTGCGCGCTGCTGGCCGGCTGCGGCGAGAAGGACGTGTCGGTGTCCGTCACGCTGGTCAACCGCAGCGGGCGCGACATTTCTTCTATCAGCATCACCCCCTCAACCAGCAGTGACTGGGATACGGAGTTCGTCGATGGAATGTTCCATGACGGCGAGAGCATCGAGTCCGGTTTGGGCACCTACAAGGAATCCGAGGTTCCCGATACCTATAATATTCTTGTCTACAACGACGAGAATACCATTCTGTATGATACCAGCGTCGATGAACTGGATTTTGCAATTCAGGACGGTGATTATATCGTCTTCCTGCCGCCGGAGGGCGAGGTTCCCATCGAGATCACACACGACTATGACCCTTCGGCCTATGAACTGGACTATGAGCCGACTGGCTACACCGAAGAGGAATTGAGCGGCGGCGATCTGAGCGGCTACACCGGCTGCTGGAAGCTGGAAAACGAGCCGTTTTATTTTGTCATCAACGAGGAGTTTGAATGGATTGCCATCAATCTCTACGGCGAACAGGTCGGCCCCGGCTATGTGGTCAATGAGGGCGAGTGCATCACGCTTTACATGGAGGACGACTCTGCGCTTGTCTCTCTCTGGCAGACGGCCTACGGGGACTTAAGCGATGCAAATGGCAATACACTCACGCCTATGGACTACATCATGCTCCTGCCGACGCCAGAGGACGAACTGAACCAGACCGCCTCCTTCCCCGGCGGCTTTACGAACGTCACGATCAATTATCCCATCCAGATGGCGGCGCACGAGCATCCGAATGTTTCAAACGCCCTGAGTTTCAACGCGGTCATGGAGGACGGCACGGACGATTATTATTCCAACATCATGATTGCCTTCCAGCCCATTGAGGGTTTCGACCCCTACATGGAAAAGGGCGCAGCCGCCGCGAAGACCTATATGATGAAAATGCTCGAGGACTTCATGAAGAGCATGTACGGCAGCTATCTTATCAAGTCCTTCGGCTCGGATTTCAAGGACAACGGCGACTATTACAGCCTGACCGGCTATATGTGGCTGGACGGAGACATCTTCTCCGACGGCCCCTCTCAGCCCGTGCGCGGCTGCATGGAGGTCCGGTATTACGGGCCGACGGGGTATGCCCTTGTCGCAACGACCATCGCGCTCGAAGGCCGCATCCGCAACTACTTTGATATCTGCAACAACATGCTCACGACGTTGTCCTACACTGCCGGCTGGAGCACCGCCCCCAAGGCCCGGCCCGCCTATTCCGGTGACACCGGCGACTACGGCACGCCGTATTACTGGTACGACGAGGACGGAGATATCTGGTACTGGAACGGCTATGAGAACGAGTTCATCGGCTACGGCAGCGACGGCTACATCGATGAGGACAGCGGCGAATACATGGAGTCCAACGACGCGGGCTGGGACTATGACGACGAGTATTACGACGATTATGATCCATGGTCCGATCCCGGCGACGGCTGGGGCGACTACTCGGACGACGAAGACGGCTGGGGCGATTACTTCTAAACCACACCCGGAGAAAGGAGGGCTTTGCGTATGCGCGCAGATCTGGCGCTGATCTTCTTCCTTCTATCCCTCGGAGGCGGGATTGTGCTGCTGGCACTGCAGAAAAAACGCGGCGGCGTGCCGCTGCTCACCGGTGGGATCGTCCTGCTCATCTGCGCGGCTGCGCTGGCGTTGTATCTGGCAGCGGCAGTGCTGCTGGTGCTGGCTGTGCGCTGAAAAAAGAAAAAATATCATAGGATTTCACAGATATTTAAAAACTGCCCCCTAAGATTTTTAATACCATCCTGATATTCTATACTTGCAAGAAGCAAACGTCTTTTTCATTTTTCTCCTTTTCTCCATATTGTTTAGAACGCGCGCAGACAAACTGGTCATTTGTCTGCGCGTATTCTTTTGCCCGCCTTGTTTTTCCCCGCCCTGCGTGCTAAACTATCCAAAAAAGTTACTTGGAGGCCCTGTCATGATCTATACCGTTACGCTCAATCCCGCGCTGGATAAAACCGTGCAGATCCCCTCGTTCCGTCTGGGCGAGGTCAACCGGATCTCGGCCATGCGCACCGACCCCGGCGGCAAAGGCATCAACGTCTCCAAGGTCCTGCGGGAGCTCGGTGAACCGAGCGTGGCCGCGGCCATCCTCGGCGGCGCGGCCGGGCGGAAGATCGAATCCGCGCTGCGCGCGCTCGGGATCGAGGGCCTGTACCTATTCACCGGGCACGAGACACGCACGAACCTCAAGATCGTCGACCCCACGCTGCACACCAACACCGACGTCAACGAGCCGGGTGCCCCGGCGGACGAAGCCGTCCTTTCTAAGCTTCTTTCGCAGCTGACCGGCCGGCTGCGCCCGGGCGATCTGGTCGTGCTGTCCGGTAAGGCGCCCGCGGGCGCGCCGGATACGCTCTACCGCGACTGGATCCTGGCCTGCCGCGCCGCCGGTGCGGCCGTGTATCTCGACGCCGAGGGCGAGCTGCTGCGGCAGGGCGTCACGGCCGGTCCCGCGCTCATCAAGCCCAATCAGGCGGAGCTCTCCGGCGTAATGGGCCGGCCCCTTACGACCGAGGACGAGACGATCCGGGCCGCGCAGGAGCTGCTGGCACAGGGCGTCGGCTGCGTGGCCGTGACGATGGGCGCGGGCGGCGCACTTTTGTGCTGGACGGACTGCGTGCTGCGCTGCGAAAGCCCGCGCGTACCGGTCGGCAGCACGGTCGGCGCGGGCGACAGCGTCGTCGCGGCGCTCGCCTACGCGCGGCAGCGGCAGCTTTCGCGCGAGGATACGGCCCGCCTCGCCATGGCGACGGGCGCGGCCAACGTCATGTGCTCCGGCACACAGGCGGCCAGGCTTGGTGACATTGAACAGCTTCTTCCGCAGGTGCGCGTCACCAGACTGTGAACTGTTTACAATTTCTTTACCGGTTTTTGAAACCCTGTTCAAAATCTTCCGCTATACTTTGAATATAAGAAGTGAAACAAACCGATCGGTTCTCTTCTGCATCTTCCGGCGATGCGCCCGGTTGATGCCGCGGAAATATCTGCGGATAAGCCGACAGCCGTGCGCGTGACAATCGCCGTCACCCCCTCTTCTTTTGGAATCCTCTCCAACCCATCCTTACGCGCAGGTCAAAGGCGGCCTGCGCGTAAGCCGATGGCAAATAAAAGCAGCAGCCCGGACACTTTCGTGTCCGGGCTGTTCGTTTTATGCCGCAGCTTTTTCGCGGGGGTCCAGGAAGGTGCTGGGGTATTTTTTGCAGGTCGCAAGGCTCACGAGCACAAGCGCCAGCGCACAGGCAATCGCCCCCGGGACTGTCGCGCCGAGGCCGAAGGGCTGCCCCAGCAGCTTCCACACGATCGTCACCGAAAAGCCCGCGCCCATACCGGCCAGGATCCCGGCTTTCGTCGCCTTTTTCCAGTACAGCGCCGCAAAGGCGGGCAGGCCCGCGGCGGCCGCATAAAAGCTCCAGGCAAACATCAGGATATTGTACGCATTTTTGATATACAGCGCGATGAACAGCGCGCCCAGCGGCAGGATCACCGCGAACACACGCGTCAGCCGCAGCTCCTTTTTCTCCGGGATATCGGGCCTGAAGACCTTGTAGATATCATGCACGCAGGTCTGTACGGAGACGATCAGATAACTGTCTGCCGTGGACATGATGACAGACAGGATGCCCGCCAGCGCCAGACCTGTCAGGCCGACCGGCAGGATCTCGATCGCCAGCGCCGGGACGACTGCGTCGGTCGAGCCGTAGGCCGCGAGCTTCTCCGCCGGGACCAGCTGGTGCGCCACGACGCCCATGAACCACACCAGCGGGATCGTCAGTCCGTAGGCCAGCGTCCCGAGGAACAGCCCCTCCTTGGCCGACTTGCGGTTCTTGGCAGCAAAGGCCCGCTGCCACATCTCCGCGCCAGCGAGGGTGAAGACGAAATAGGTGATGATATCGCCGACGATGCTGCCGTCCAGATACGGCTTCGCCAGCTCTGGCGCGAGATTCTGCACAAAATTGCCGATCCCGCCGAGCTTGACGAGCGTCCCCTCTGAAAATCAGCAGCAGGAACAGCGGCGCCCCCAGGAGGGACGTGATGG
>OLNQ01001717.1_pt1 | contig 20295 bp, 18 predicted proteins | sample 1672821 | NCBI WGS metagenome assembly OLNQ01 (sample SAMEA3136727, study PRJEB25190) | human gut metagenome | biome: human gut; feature: human-associated habitat; material: faeces | place: Austria | collected 2013 | reverse complement strand
CAGATAATATAGTTAAGAATGGTAAGTCGTTTGAAGAACTTTTTGCTGAAATAAAAGCTAGAGACGAATTAATAAGAGAAAAAATAGAAAATCAATTTAGACATCCAAACTTTCATAGACAAGTTAACCTAGAGAAAGAAATATATGATATCTTATTAAATGAAAATCAGGAAGAGACAATTAAAGAGAAATTTTTAAAATATTTAACTGGTCGTATATTAAAAAATAGTTCTGTTAATCAAGAGATGATCTATAACACATTAAAAAGAAATTTAAATAATGGTTTAATAAGTTACAGAGATATAAATTATTTAACTAATAATTATGATGAAATAACAAAAGATTTAAAATTAATGTTTTATTTAAAATTTAATATTGCACTTCCTAATGCTAGATATCTTCATGGCATGACTCTAGAACAATTATCTAAAGTAAATGTTAAACATATTAATAAATTATCTAAATTTTTAGAAGATAAGACTCAAGATGAATTGTCTACAATATATGGGTTATGTATCAAAATGTACTTTATATTTGGATATGAAAGAAGCATAGAAATATTAAGTGGTAAATATGGGCAATATAACAAAATGTTTTTAGATAATGTTGCTAAGACTGATATAACAAGAGTTGAAATGAAAGTTGAAGGAAGTAAATTCTTACCTATTATAGATAAAAGATTTATTAACTTTATGTTCGAAACACCAAATAATAATCATTTTATAAATATACTTAATGATAAGAATTCTGAATTATATAAAACATGGTATTACTTGTATAACAATTATGATGAAATATTAGAAAAATGTCATAATAAAATTACATTAAAGAAAGTAAATGCAATATTAGAAACAGAAAAATATGATGTAGATAGAAAAATAATAACTCCAGACAATTACTTATTAAATAATAATAGTTTTTTAGAGAATATTATTTTAGGAAATAAAACACACAATAGTAATAATGAAATATTAAAAAAAATCGTTGAAATATATTCACAAATGAAAAAAAGAGTTGAATCTAGTATCCCTTATGTGGAAGGAACTTCTACAGGGGGTTATACTTATGAGACTATGAAATTAGATGACCCACAAATATTTGAGCTAGGATATAAAGCTAATTGTTGTATTAGGACACTTGATATAGCACATAATCATTTGTTACATGCAGCACTTTGTAGAAATGGTAGAATATTGATAATATATGATAAATCAGGTGATATTGCTGCTTTTTGTCCGTTGAAAAGAAATGGAAATGTACTAATAGCTAATAGTATTGAATGTGTAGATAAAGAAATAGAAGCTAATGGTCATTTAATATCTACTACATTTAAAGAAGGAATAGAAAAGATAGTAGAAATTACTAAACAAAGTAATGAACCAATTAATTTAGCATGTATTGGTAGTGATTCATACTTAAAGCCAAATACAACTCATTTTCCAAAAGATTATCCAACTCCTACTATATTTGAAAAAGATGATGAGGTATATAAAGATACAGATATCTATCACAGAGCTTTAGATATTGTATATAAAGATAATAATTTTGACCTTAGAAATATTAAGCCAAAAAATCCAGATGTTTCATATATGGATCCTAGGGATGAAATAAAATTTGCTGATTTTTTTATAGATGGATATAATAACAATAATGAAAATGTAATTAACGTAATAAACTCTATAAATTACTCAATTAATCCTACAGGTTATATACCAATAAGTAAATATTCAATAAAAAATGTTTATTATTCTAAGGATTGGTATATAGCCCAAACATATCAAGAAAGAATTGGCGAATGTTTAAAAAATGATTATAGAGCAATAGAAGAGTTTAATAGTTATATGACATTGTTAAATAAAGAGGAACAACCAAAAGTATTAGAAAAAAATTACAGAAAAAGACTAGTGCCATAAATTAGATATGTTTTTTAGCAAGTAAATAGTAAACAATATAATGCATTAGTAGTCATCAATTTGAAAATTTACTGTATCATTATGAATTATCATATTTACTAATCGTTAGTACTGACAATTAGTAACATTTTTGATACAATAATTGATATGAAACTTAACTAGGAGGCAAAAACATGATAAAAGGAAAACCATTTGTAAAGTGGGCTGGTGGTAAAAGACAAGTCATTGATAAACTAAAACTATATGCCCCTGATGAATATAATACATACTATGAGCCATTTGTTGTCGGAGGAGCTTTATTATTTGAGTTATCACCAAGAAAAGCAGTGATAAATGATTATAATGAAGAATTAATGAATATCTTTAACTGTATAAAAGATGAAACAAAGTTTACTAAGATGTGTAATGAATTAAATCATCATGAGACAAATCATAGTGAAGATTATTATTATGAGATACGAAATAAAGATAGGGATAAATCTAAATTTAAACGAATGGCTGATTATAAAAGAGCAGCTAGAACAATTTATCTAAATAAAGCTTGTTTCAACGGTTTATATAGAGTTAATAGTAAGAATGAATTTAATGTACCATTTGGTAAAAAAATAAAAGTAAATACTTATGAAGGACAAAACCTTGGTATTATTCATTCATATTTAAACTTTAATGATATAACCATATTAAATACAGATTTTGAAGAAGCAGTTAAAACTGCTAAGAAGAATGACTTCATCTACTTTGATCCACCATATGATTCAGAAAAACAAATATTTACTAGTTATACAGAAAATGGCTTTGGTAAAGATGAACAAATTAGACTTGCTAAAGTATATAAAGAACTAGCTGATAGAGGGTGTTATGTAATGCTATCTAATTATAATACACCACTAATAAAAGATTTATATAAAGACTATAATATCCATATAATAGAAGCTAAAAGAAATATTAATGCTAACGGGAAAAAAAGGGGAAAAGTAGAAGAAGTAATTATAACTAATTATGAAAATAAATTAACCTTTGATGAATAGCTTAACTAGAAGTAAAATAGATATGTTATAATCATATTATAGATGGAGATGAGTAATGTTATGTCAAAATTAAATGTAGATCAAAAAAATATTAAAACACTATTAACAGATAAAAAGTCAGATTTTCTTATTCCTGATTATCAAAGACCATATGCTTGGCAGGAAGAAGAATGCCAAACCTTATGGGAGGATATATTTACCTTTGCTATACCTTCAGAAGATGCTACAAAGTTTAATAGTGAAGATGAATACTACTTAGGACCTATAGTAACCTTTAAAAATTCTTCTAATAAGTTAGAAGTAATTGATGGACAGCAACGATTAACAACAATTATGCTATTGCTAAGAGCTTTTCATATTAGCTTTGGTGAAATGAAAGATGAAAATTCTAAGAAAATAAAAGAATTAATAGAAAGCTGTATCTGGAAAACGGATGAATTTGGAAATGCTAATAAAAACTTGCTAAAAATAGATTCTGAGGTGGCCACAGATAAAGATAAGGATGAATTTTTATCAATCTTAAATACTGGTAGTGCTCCTAATACAATGAAAAGTAAGTATGCCGAAAACTATAGATACTTTCAAAAGAAAATAGATGAGTTTTTACATAGCTATCCAAGTTACTTTTCTTATTTACCAGCTAGAATATTAAATAATTGTATTTTACTACCAATAGAAGCGGACAATCAGAATACAGCTTTAAGAATTTTTTCAACTTTAAATGATAGAGGTTTACCCTTATCAGATGCTGATATATTTAAAGCCCAATTTTATAAATATTATTCTGATAAGGGTGAAAAAGAAAAGTTTATAGGAGTTTGGAAAGAACTAGAAGAGATAAGTGAAAAAGTTTTTCATCCGATTTCTGGTACACCTATGGATGAACTATTTACTAGATATATGTATTATGAAAGAGCTAAAATGGGAATAAAATCTTCAACTACTGAATCATTAAGAAGATTTTATGAAAAAGATTCCTATAAACTATTAAAAAACGATTATACTTTGCATAATCTAGTAGAATTAGCAAATTTTTGGAGTGATGTATCTAGTCAGAATCGAGAAAGATTTAGTGATAGAGTATTAAACAAACTGTTTGTACTTAGTATGGCTCCAAATGGAATGTGGACTTACTTTTTATCAGTTTACTTTATGGCAAATAAAGATAGTGATGGTATTCTTGATGAAGAAAAACTATATAAATTTTTAGATAAATCAACTGCTTTTATATGGGCATATGCTTTTTATAATCCAGGTGTTAATGCATTAAGAACACCAGTCTATGATGAGATGTTTAATCTTATAAATAAAGTAGAAGTTACCTTTGATAAATATAAGATAGATAAAGAACTAATAAGACAAAGTTTATTAAACTACTCATTTGATAATAGAAGACCTATTACAAGATCAATGCTAGCTTGGTGGGCCTTTACTAACAAACAACAAGCATATTTATCATTAGAGCAACAATTTGAAATAGAACATATCTATGCTAAAAATAGACAAGAAGTAGACGGAGCTTTGAATGACAGTAAAAATCTTGAAAGACTAGGAAATAAGTCATTACTAGAAAAGAGTGTAAATATAAGGGTATCAGATTTTAGGTTTGAAGATAAAGTAAAAAAATATAAAGGATATATGAATGATAGTGGAAAATATATTGAGGGAACAAAGATTCAGGATTTACTAACAATTGATAATAGATATGAAAAATTTGATGAAAATGATATTGAATCTAGAAATGATTTAATTATTAATACCTTCATAGATTATTTAGATAGAGAAAATTTATTAATTTAATATATAAGAGCATTAGACTTATGATAGACTAATGCTTTTTGCTAATTACTATTGACATAAATACCCCCACCCCCTATAATTGGGTAGTAAAGATGGAATAGAGATATCCATAAGACGTGGAGAGTAGTATCAAAGTAAAATATATAAAAAGAACCTTATTATTCGTAGACTTAATATTATATAAGAAATAGATAATAAAAATTGAAAGGAAAAGCTAATTATGAAAGTAATTTTAAGTATTGAAGGAATGAGTTGTAGTGCTTGTTCATCAGCATTAGAAAAGTATTTAAATAAGCAAAAAGGAGTAGTAGATGCCTCAGTTAATCTTGTCTTAGCAACTGCTAATATTATGTATGATGAAACACTATCTTTAAACGATTTAGAAAGATTTATTGAAGAAGCAGGTTATAAAAGTTTGGGTATCTATTCAGAAGAAAAGGTCTTTAAGAAAGAGAAACTTAATAAAAGATTATTTGCCTTTTATACTATCCTTTCTATTTTAATACTTTATATTTCTATGTCACACATGGTAGGTCTTCCTGTTATACCACTACTTAATATGGAAAAGTATCCTGTTAACTATGCTATTACTTTACTAATACTATCTCTTCCTTATCTTTACTATGGAAAAGATATTCTAAAAAGTGGTTATTTAAATCTTGTCCATAAATCACCTAATATGGACACTTTAGTTTCTATTGGTGTTTTAGCAAGTCTTATTTATAGTATTTTTAATACCATTATGATAATTAAAGGACAAACAAGTTATGTAGAAAGTCTTTACTATGAATCATTTTGTATTATTATCTACTTTGTCAAACTAGGAAGATCTATTGATACTAAGAGTAAATCTAAAACGAAGGAAGCTATTAAAGAACTAGTTCAAGTAACTCCAACTAAAGCTTTATTAAAAACTACAGAAGGTGAAAAAGAAATTAGTATTGATGAAGTTAAAAAACACGATACTTTAATTTGTAAACCAGGTGAAAAAATAGCAGTTGATGGTAATATTATCAGTGGAAGTGCTTACTTTGATGAAGCTTTTATAACTGGAGAGAGTAAACTAATCAAGAAAAAAATAGGCGATAAAGTAATAGCAGGTAGCATTAATACTAATGGTTATATAACTTATGAAGCAATTAATATTGGTAAAGATTCAACTATCTCCGAAATAGTAAGACTAGTAGTAGAAGCTACTAATACTAAACCAGCTATTGCTAAAGTAGCAGATAAAGTAAGTTCTATCTTTGTACCAAGTATTCTGCTTATCGCTTTTCTAAACTTAATTTTTAATCTATTAACAAATAATTTAGATATAGCTTTAACTAGATTTGTAACTGTCTTAGTAGTAGCATGTCCTTGTTCTTTAGGTCTTGCCACCCCTTTAGCTGTTATTGTTAGTGAAGGATTTTGTGCTAAGAAAGGTTTATTAATAAAGAATAGTGAATCATTAGAATTACTTAACAATATTGATACTATTGTCTTTGATAAAACAGGTACTCTAACTTATGGTAATTTACAAGTATCAACTATTTATAATTATAGTGATTATTCTGATAAGAAAATATTAGAATTAGTAACAAGTTTAGAGAATAAATCAACTCATCCTATCGCTAAAGCTTTTAAGGGTAAATCAGATCTAGCTGTAACTAAATTTAATAATATAGCAGGACTAGGAGTAAGTGGTACTATTAATGATAAGAAATACTATCTAGGAAATGATAAGTTAGTAGACCAATTAATGATTTATGATATTCATTCACTAGACTTTAATAGACTAGTAAGAGAGGGTAATAGTGTTATTTATGTAGTAGAAGAAAGAAAAGTAATCGCTTTAATAGGTGTTAAAGATACGCTAAGAAGTAATGCTAGAGAAGTTATTAAAAAGCTAAAGAAAATTAATAAAAAAGTCTTAATGTTAACTGGTGATAATAAAGAAACAGCTAATATTATTAGTAAAGACTTATCGCTTGATGAAGTAAAAGCATCACTTCTTCCTAAAGAGAAAACAACAATTATAAAAGAATTATTAAAAGAAAATAGAAAAGTAATGATGGTAGGAGATGGGATAAATGATGCCCCAAGTCTTGCTACTGCCACTATTGGTGTAGCAATTGCAAGCGGTACTGATATAGCTAATAATTCGAGTGATATTATCTTAATGAATGATAATTTAGAAAGTATTCTTAATCTATTTATTATAAGTAAGAAAACTATTAGAAATATAAAACAAAACCTTTTCTTTTCCTTCTTTTACAATATATTAATGATACCAATTGCTATAGGACTATTTGCTAAATTTAATATTATAATGAATCCGATGATTGCTTCTTTTGCCATGACTTTAAGTAGTCTAACGGTTGTAATCAATGCTCTAAGACTTAGAAAAATAAAATTAGAAGGGAAATAAGAAATGTTTAATAAGAAGATTAAAACTATAATTAAAGTAGAAGGAATGAGTTGTAACCACTGTGCTGATAAAGTAACTAAAGCCCTAGAAAGTTTAGATGATATAAGAAAAGTAAAAGTAAATCTTAAGAATAACAGTGTTATCATTTTAAGTGATAATGAGTTAAATATCAAAGTAGTAGAAAGTACTATCAACTCTTTAGGATACAAATATGAAGGATTAAGTAATGAAGAAAATTAGTTAGCTTATTCTTATCTTAATCCTAGTTTTAACTGTTAATGGTTGTAGTACTAAAACTAAGGAAACAAAGAAATAAATATATAACAGTAAAAGCTAATGAAGATAATAATGTTATTTTAGATACTAGTAATATAACAAGTACAGCTACCTTTGTAAATTATGACGATGAGGGTATTATCCTTCAGTTTATCTTAGTAAGAGAAACAGATAACAAAGTAAGAATAACACTTAATACTTGTCAGGTTTGTAACCAATCTCCTAAAGCTTACTTCGTTCAAGAAGGTGAATACTTAGTATGTCAAAACTGTGGTACTAAGTTTCATATAAATAAGATTGGAATAGAAAAGGAAGAGTGCAATCCAACTCCAGTAGAAGAAAAACAAGAAGAAGATAATAAAATTATTATTAATAAAGATTATGTAGATACTTTTAAATCTAAGTTTAAAAATCTTAAAGAAAAAACTAAATAGAAAGGTGTAAAACTATGAATGAAATAAAATGTCCTAATTGTGGAACTGTTTTTAAAATTGATGAGAAACAATATGACTCTATCGTAAAACAAGTAAGAGATAGTGAATTTAAAAATGAGATAGCAACAAGACAAGAACAATATGAAAAAGATAAGAACCAAGCAATAAAATTAGCTGAGAATGAACTTGAAAAGAAATTAAGTACGATGCTAAAAGAAAAAGATTTAGAGATAACAAAACTAAATGAAGAATTAAAAAGTAAAAAACAACTAGAAGATAGTTTAGTTGAAAATACTAAGATTAAAACAGCTAATGAATATAAAGAAGAAATAGCAAAGTTAAATATTAAGATTAAAGAACTAGAAAATGAAAAAGATAAGAATATTTCTAGTTTGAAAAGTCAGTTAGAATTAGATAGTAAAGAGTATGCCTTAAAAGAAAAAAATATCAAAGATGTGTATGAAAATAAACTAAAAGATAAAGATGAAATGATTGCTTATTATAAAGATATGAAAGCAAGACAATCAACTAAGATGATAGGAGAAAGTCTAGAAGTACATTGTAATAATGAGTTTAATACCTTAAGACCATTATTTCCTAATGCTTACTTTGAAAAAGATAATGATGCAAGAACAGGTTCTAAAGGTGACTTTATCTTTAGAGACTATGATGATGAGAAAACAGAGATTGTATCTATCATGTTTGAGATGAAAAATGAAGCAGATATGACAGCTACTAAGCATAAAAATGAAGACTTCTTTAAAGAACTAGATAAAGATAGAAAAGAGAAAAAATGTGAATACGCTGTACTTGTATCCTTGCTTGAAATTGATAATGACTATTATAATACGGGAATAGTAGATGTTTCTTATCGTTATCCTAAGATGTATGTTATTAGACCACAGTTTTTTATACCTTTAATAACCTTAATTAGAGGAGCTGCACTTAATGCTTTAGAATATAAAAAAGAAATGCTTGTTCTACAAAATCAAAATATTGATATATCTCACTTTGAAGAGAATATGAATGCCTTTAAGAGTGGTTTTGCTAAAAACTATCGCATAGCATCCGAAAAGTTTAGTAAAGCAATAGAAGAAATAGATAAAACAATTGACCATTTACAAAAGACAAAAGATGCCCTAATCTCTAGTGATAGAAACTTAAGACTTGCTAATAATAAAGCAGAAGAATTAACTATAAAAAGATTAACAAGAAATAGTGAAACAATGGCTAAACTGTTTGAAGAACAAAATAGAAAAGATGAAGAAAACAATGTTGACAGTGAAAATTAATCTCTTTATAATAAGATAGACTTTAAGGAAGGGATGGTATACTTGATTTATTTAGATAATGTAGCAGCTAGTTTTGTAGAAGATGAAGTATTAGATATCTTTTATAATACAACTAAAAAGTATTATGCTAATCCAAATTCAATTCATAAACTAGGAAGAGAAGAAAATAAAATGATAAGTGATAGTACTTTAAGAATTGCTAATATGCTTAAAGTGTTAAAAGATGAGATTATTTATACCTCAGGTGCAACTGAATCTAATAACTTAGCAATTAAAGGACTATGTCTTAGTTATAAAAACTATGGTAAACATATCTTGATTAGTAGCTTAGAACATAATTCTATTACTAGCTCAGTAGTTAGTTTAGAGCGTCTTGGTTTTGAAGTTGAAGTTATTCCTGTAACTGATAAAGGTATAGTAGATATAGAATCTTTAAAGAATATGTTAAGAGATGATACTATTTTAGTAAGTGTTACCTCAGTAGATAGTGAACTAGCTCTTAGACAGCCAATAGAAGAAATAGTATCTATTTTAAAAGACTATCCTAACTGTCACTTTCATACTGATGCTACTCAGTCTATTGGAAAGGTAACAATCGATTATAGTAATGTAGATCTTATCACTATAAATCCTCATAAGTTTCATGGTTTAGATAACTTTGGTATCTTAGTAAAAAAGAAAAATGTTAGACTAACTCCATTAATAGAAGGAGGTAAATCTACAACCATTTATCGAGCTGGAACTCCATCACTTGCCAATGTCTTAGCCTTAGAAAAAGCTTTAGAACTAGCAATTACTAATCAAGAAGCAAGATATAACTATCTAAAAGAATTAGGTGATATGATTAAATCACATCTAAGTGAATATAAAAACGTTTCTATCAACAGTAGAGAAAACTCATTACCATCTATCATAAACTTTAGTCTTATAGGAGAAAAATCTCTTACTATTTTAGATAAGTTTGAAGAGCATAATATCATTCTTTCTGCTAAAACTTCATGTTGTCCCATCACAACCCCGTCTAAACTAGTATATGCCTTAACTAAAGATAAACAAAAAGCATCATCATCAATTAGAGTAAGTTTATCATATAAGACTACCAAAGAAGAAGTAGAAGAGTTTATGAAAGTATTTGATTTAATATATAAGGAGATTTATCATGGAGAAGTATAAAGAAATAGAGAGAAGTATTATAAAGAAATATCGTAAAGATATATTTTCTAAATTTATAAAAGCAGTTAGTGAATATGAGTTAATCAAAGAAAATGATAATGTAATGGTTTGTATATCAGGTGGAAAAGATTCATTCCTACTAGCTAAATGTATACAAGAATTAATTCGTCATGGCAAAGTTAAGTTTACCGCTAGATATGTAGTAATGGATCCAGGGTATAACGAGTATAATCGAGCTATGATAGAAGATAATGCTAAAATACTAAATATTCCTATTGAGATATTTGAAAGTGATATCTTTGATGTAGTAAGTCAAATAGATTCTAGTCCTTGTTATATGTGTGCTAGAATGCGAAGAGGTTTCTTATATAGTAAAGCGAAAGAGCTAGGATGTAATAAAATAGCATTAGGTCATCACTTTGATGATGTAATTGAAACAACCCTTTTGTCAATGCTATATGGTTCAGAAATAAAGACTATGATGCCTAAACTTCATAGTGATAACTTTGAAGGTATTGAACTAATTAGACCATTATATCTAGTAAAAGAAGAATCAATTATCTCTTGGCGTAATAACAATGAATTAACATTTATTAATTGTGCTTGCCGTTTTACAGAAGGTTGTTCCTTAATAAATGATGGAACTAGTAAACGAAAAGAGATGAAAGAACTAATTAAGAATCTAAGAAAGATTAATAAAAATGCTGATTATAACATCTTCAAGAGCTTAGACAATGTAAATTTAGATTGTGTTTTAGGAACTAAAACTAATGGAGTATATAAAAGTTTTTTAGAAGATTATGATAAGAAAGATAAAAATAAATAAATCTTTCTTTTTTAATGTTTATAAAGGTACTATTAATAGTAATAATAAAGCTAAATCTATAAAATTAGTACTAGATAAAACTTCTAGGATTAAATTAACAGGAGATAGTTATGTCTCAAGTTTAGATGATAGTGATACATCTTATAGTAATATAGATTTTAATGATTATAAACTATATGTAAATGGAAAAGCAATTAATTAAGTTCTTGCTTTTTCTTTTTAAGTAAGATTTAGGCAAGTTGATTTTGTTTAGTTACTTAATGCATATTAAATAAAAATAATTAGCACTCTATATTGACAATTGCTAATTCTAGTGATATTCTACTAATTGTTAGGAAGAACTAACGAGGAGGAGATTATTATATATGAAAAAACAATTTAAAGCAGAATCAAAAAAACTATTAGATATGATGATTCATTCCATCTATACAAATCAAGAAATATTTTTAAGAGAGTTAATCTCTAATGCTAGTGATGCACTTGATAAATTATATTATAAGTCACTAACAGATACAAAAATTAAAATAAAGAAAGAAGACTTAGAGATTAGATTAATACCAGATAAAGAAAATAGAACTTTAACTATTAAAGATAATGGTATAGGTATGACTTGCGAAGAGTTAGAAAATAACTTAGGTACAATTGCTAAGAGTGGTTCTGAACTATTCAAAGAAAATATGAAAGATGAGAAAAACTTATCAATAATTGGACAGTTCGGAGTAGGATTTTATTCTGCCTTTATGGTAAGTGATAAAGTAGTAGTAAATAGTAAACCATTAGATAGTGAGGCTAATACTTGGGAAAGTGAAGGAGCTAGTGGTTATACTATTAGCAAGTCAGATAAAAAAGATACTGGTACTGAGATTACTTTATACTTAAAAGAAGATACAGAAGATAATAAGTATAGTGATTTCTTAGAAACATATACACTTGAAAGATTAATTAAAAAGTATTCTGACTATATACCATACCCAGTTAAGATGATGGTAGAAGAAACTAAGAAAGACAAAGACGATAAAGAAGAGACAGTAAGTACTGATAAGACATTAAACAGTATGACACCTATTTGGAAAAAGCCAAAGAGTGAAGTAACTGATGAAGATTATCAAGATTTTTATACTGATAAATTCTATGATTATGAAAAACCATTAAAAGTAATTCGTAGTGAAGTAGAAGGAAGAACTAGTTATCAAACTTTATTATTTATCCCTTCTCATGCTCCATATAATTACTATTCAAAAGACTATGAAAAAGGACTACAACTATATTCTAAAGGGGTTCTAATCATGGATAAGTGTAGTGACTTATTACCAGACTATTTTAGTTTCGTTAAAGGATTAGTGGATAGTGAAGATATATCATTAAATATCTCAAGAGAAACTTTACAAGAAAACTATCAAATTCAAGCTATTGAAAAGAGCCTAGAGTCAAAAATCAAAAAAGAATTAGAGACTATGCTTACAAAAGATAGAGAAAACTATGAGAAATTCTATAAAGACTTTGGTATGCAATTAAAGTATGGAATTTATTCTACTTATGGTATGAAAAAAGATTTACTACAAGACTTATTACTATTTAATTCATCAAATGATAAGAAATATACAACCTTAAAAGAATATGTTAGTAGAATGAAAAGTGATCAGAAAAACATTTATTATGCTTGCTCTGAAAGTCTAGAAAAATGTGAGATGCTTCCACAAGTAGATGCTGTTAAAGAAAAAGGTTATGAAGTATTATACTTAACCGAATACTTAGATGAGTTTACTATTAAAACATTAAGTATGTATGCAGATAAAGCTTTTATGAATGTAGCAGATGAAAAACTTGATCTTTCTACTGAAGAAGAGAAGAAGGAACTAGAAGAAGCTAATACTTCTTATAAAGATATGTTAGGAAAGATGAAAGAGACTCTAACAGATTCTGTAGTAGATGTAACTTTTACTAATCATTTAAAAAATCACCCAGTATGTTTAAAGACTAAAGGTGAAGTATCAACAGAGATGGAGAAAGTCTTACAATCTATGCCAAATAATCAAAATGTTAAAGCAGAAACAGTAATGGAAATTAATATGAATCATCCAATTACTAAGAAAATGGAAGAGTTATATAACAATAAAGACTTTGATACTTTAGATAAATATAGTAAAGTACTATATCAAGAAGCAAGACTAATTGAAGGCCTATCAGTAGATAATCCTACTGAGTTAAGTAATCTAATTTGTGACTTATTAGCAAAGTAAGGGAAAATTTCTCTTACTTTTCTTCATATTTCGACAAAATTCGACAAATAAAATACATATAATTATAGCGAAGGAGGCGAAATATGTCATATCTTGAAATTATTTTAAACAATTGTATCTATCTTTTATGTCCTATTTCCCTATATCTTATCTATATAACATATCGTAAGAATATCCAGCAGGAAGAGAATACTTTAGCTTTTGAAATGGCTCTTACTTCATCCCTATATTTTATCCTTCGTTATGGACTACCTTTACATCATAATTATCCAACGATGCTCTTTGATATTCCTTTATTACTAGCATTTTCTAAAAAGAAAACAGAGCTTAGTATCTTTATATCAGTTGTTCTAATCTATTATCAAACATTATTTTTGCATATGGCACCTGGATTATTAATTATAGAATATATTATTTATTTTATTGGATATCTTTGTCTTACTAAAAGTAAATTTTCTCTTGTTAATCTAATTCATGGCTTTATTATTATTAATAGTTTCTTTCTAGCAATAAAAGTTTTTTGGTTTATTGCTCCAAATAGAAGCTATTATGATAATATTACTTATCTAATATTCCTTATATTGGTTATTTATGTGACAAGTTTTATTATTCTTTACTTTTTAAATAAAGGTGAAAAAATTGTTGATTTTAATAATAGTCTTTATGCAATAGAAAAAGAAAAAGAGTTAAGAGCATCATTATTTAAAGTAACACATGAAATTAAAAATCCAATCGCTGTATGTAAAGGTTACCTTGATATGTTAGATCCAAATGATCAAAAGAAATGTATTAAGTATATTCCTATTATTAAAGGGGAAATTAATAGAACACTAGTCTTGATGGATGATTTTCTAGATTATACTAAGATTAAAATAGAAAAAGAAGAACTTGATTTAGTAATGCTTCTAGAAGAATTAGATTCTGCCTTAAAGCCATTATTTCATGAGAGAAAGATAGCAACTAATTACAATATACCTTATGAAGAACTTTATATGGAAGCAGATTATAGCCGCTTAAAACAAGTCCTTATAAATATATTTAAAAATGCTGTTGAAGCGAAAGATGGTAGTAAAGAAAAAAGTATAATTGAAGTTGTTGTAAAAGACTTAGGAAAAGATGTATCTATCATAGTAAAAGATAATGGTATAGGTATGACTAAAGAAGAACTAGATAAAGTTGGACAAATGTTTTTTACAACAAAGAAGAAAGGAACAGGTCTTGGTACTTGTCTATCAAAAGAGATAATTAAATTACATGATGGTAATATTACTTATAGCTCTAAGAAAAATGAATGGACTGAGGTAAATATTACTTTACCAAAAGGAGAAGTTATGTCATAATAATAAGGGTGTTATTATGGTAGAAGAAATTAAAAAAGATTTAGAATCATTACTTAGTGAATATCGTTACAATCACTGTTTAAGAGTAGGGGAAACTGCTGCATCTTTGGCTAAACATTATAGCCTCAATGCAGGAGATGCCTATATTGCTGGACTTACACATGATATAGCAAAAGAATTCACTATGGAAGAGAATGAACAGTTTATAAAAGGACATAACTTAGATGAGAATCTATTAGATCCTGAGAATAAAAAATTTATTCATGGTATAGTAGGAGCAGTTTTGGTTAGAGAAAAATATCATTTTAATAAAGATATGGTTAATGCTATTTACTATCATACAACAGGTAGACCTAATATGAGTGACTTAGAAAAAATTGTCTATCTAGCAGATAAGATAGAACCAGGAAAGAACTATCAAGGTATTGAAGAAGAAAGACGCCTTGCTTATCAAGATTTAGATAAAGCAGTTATATTGTGCTTAGAAACTAAAATTAAAAAACTAACTAGTGAAGGAAAGCCTATTCATCAAGATACTATTAAAACCTTGAATTATTTCAAAGAAAAGTCAATTTAATTTTGATTTTTTTCTTTCTTAATTAAAGTTTTATGGTACAATTATAATAATAAGAGTAGAGGGTGATTATATGTTAGGTGATATTAAAGAAATAGTTGATAATAATGTCTTTGTTAATTTAGCTATCGATCTTGCTAAACAAACAAACTTAGTTGATTTACATGTAATATTTGAAGATGGAAATAATAAAGTAGTAGGACAAATAGTTAGTACTACAAAAACAGACTTAAAAGCAAATATTGTAGGAGAAATAAAAAACAATAGCTTTATTCCAGGAGTTAGTAGTAAACCATCTTTTAGATCTAGTGTTAGAATAGTTAATATGGAAGAGTTAGCACTTATTTTAGGAAAACAAACACCAGATAAGGGAGAAGTACTTTTTGGATATTCAACAATATATCAAAACTACCCAATTCATGTTAATATTAACTCCTTCTTTAGTAACCATTTTGCTATTTTAGGAAATAGTGGAGCTGGTAAGAGTTTTACTGTAAGTAGAATTTTTCAAAATATCTTTGCTAGTCAAACAGCTAGTCCAGTAGGTGCACATGTCGTTATGTTTGATGCATATGGCGAATATACAAGAGCTTTAAAAGATATAGATAAAGTTAATCCTAATATGCATTATAAAACTTATACCACTAATACAACAGTTAGTGATGCTAGTGGCGGTATTATAAACATACCATTATGGTTACTTGGAGTAGATGATATAGCTTTACTTCTAGATGTTACATCTACTAACCAATTACCAATTATTGAGAAAGCTTTAACCTTAGTTCCTATCTTAACAGGGGAAAATGAGATGGTTCTAAAGTATAAGAACGATATAATAGCAAGAGCTGTTGAGGATATCCTTTTAAGTGGATCACAGTCTACTAAGATAAGAGACCAAGTAACAGCTGTTCTTACTAAGTTTCATACTAAAGACTTATCACTTGAAAGTTTAATAGTACAACCAGGATATACAAGAACCCTAAAACAATGTCTTTATATTGATAAAATGGGAAAATTAGTAGAGATGGAACTAGTAGTAAACTTTGTAAAACAGTTTATTTTAGAGGATAGGGAAATAGCTCCACAAACAGATAAGTTTATCGCTTATACTCTAAAAGACTTAGAAACTGCTATGGACTTTGCCCTAATTAGTGAAGGAGTATTAAAAAGTGATAAAGTTTATGACTATGCTAATGTCTTAAGTGTTAGACTTCATAGCTTAGTAAATAGTCCTAATCATGTATTCTTTGATTCAACAGCTTATATAGATAGAGCAACTTATATAAATGATTTATTTACGGATGTAAATGGTAATCACTGTCAAATAGTAAACTTTAATATCAGTTATATAGATGATAGACTTGCTAAAGTAATTACTAAAATTTTATCTAAATTAGTCTTTGATTATACTGTTGAAAATCCAAATCGTGGTAGTATGCCTTTCCATATTATTATAGAAGAAGCTCATAGATATGTCCAAAAAGATACTGATACGGAAATACTAGGTTATAATATCTTTGATAGAATTACTAAAGAGGGTAGAAAATATGGAGCCTTACTAGGACTTATTACCCAAAGACCTAGTGAACTTTCTGATACTGCTATTTCCCAGTGTTCTAACTTTATTGTCTTAAGAACACTTCATCCTAAAGACTTACATTATATAAAAGAAATGGTTCCTAATGTATCAGCAGAAATAGTAGAAGAACTTAAAAACTTAAAACCAGGTAACTGTATTGCCTTTGGTAATGCTTTTAAAGTACCAATTAGTATGTATTTTCAAAAGGCAAATCCTGAACCATTATCTAATAATGTTGATGTTAGTAGTGTTTGGTATCAAGATGGAAATATGATGTAAGAGAAGATGAAACCACATAAGGCTCCAAGAAAATGACTTCCATGAGAGACAGAGTCTTTAGCACTTAATAATCTAATCTCATCAACCACATAGAAAAGTACAATAAGAATAAAAGTTAGGGGTACCTTGTTAGTAGAAAAATTAACAAAAGATGATAGAACTATTAACATAAAAGTAATACCACTAGCACCTAATATTTTATTTCTTGTAAAAATAGAGTTAAAAAGACCAATTACCGTAGCAGTTATTAAAATCATTATTAAAAGATTAAAACTACCATACTTTTCTTCTATCATCGGACCAATAAGTAAGATATAAAGAAAATTATGGGTAAAGTGACTCCAGTTAGCATGACCAAAGATATGAGTAACTAGTCTTAAATAAGTAAGTGGATTTAGTAAACTACTGCGGTAAGTTGAAAAAAATAAATCATTACTTTTTCCTTTAGTTAATATATTTAAAATAAGAGATATTAAAGAAATAAAGAAGAAAGATAAAATAATTAAAGAGTTATATTCTAAATAGTTAAAGATATTCATTTTAGACCACCTTTCTAGACAATTATACAATAAAAGTGTCTAGCTAAGCTAGTGGCTTAAAAAAGTCTTTTCCTTTTTAGAAAAATATGTTATTATAAATAGTAGTTAGGTAGGAGGTTAAGCATATGGCTTTCAACGATAAATTAAAAAAATTAATGGGACAAGATGATACAGCAACAAATGAAGATATAAAAGAGGAGGAGTATTACAAAGTGTCAAGAGAAGAATATGAAGATGAAAACGGGGTAGCTGGTAGCAAGATGATGTTACTTGAACCACGTGCTTATTCAGAATCACAACAAATAGCAGATCATTTAAAAGATAGAAATGCAGTAGTAGTTAACTTAAAAAGAGTAACACCAGATCAAGGTAAAAGAATAGTAGATTTCTTATCAGGTACTCTTTATGCTATTGGTGGTGACTTACAAAAATTAGGTGGAGGAATTTTCCTTTGTACACCAAACAATGTAAATGTTGAAGGTAAGATTACTGATGACGTGCCAGCTAAAACAAGTGGTAAAAAGTCTAAACAAGAAGAAGACGATGAGTTTGACTGGTAATAACTAACCCGAAAGGGGGATATGTGATGGATAAGTTTCATTATGAAGCTAATGGTTATAATAGAAGTGAAGTAAATGCTTTTATTGAAAGAGTAATTAGGGAAACTGAAGGTATTATTAATAAGTGTCAAGAACAAAAAGATGAGATTAAAGATTTAAAAGATAAACTAGAAAGCTATAAAATTTTAGAAGATAGTATTAACAAGTCTATTGTTAATGCAGAAAAAACTAGTGATAATATAAAACGTCTTGCTAGAGAAGAAGCTAATGTAATAGTTAGTGATGCTAAAAATAATGCTTCTAGAATAGTTAATGATGCTCTAATTAGGTCAGAAAGAATTGAACAGCAAGCTGATGTCTTAGAAAGAAATATTAAAATATTTAAAAGAAAGTTAAAGATTATTGTTGAACAACAATTAGCAGTAGTAGAAGAAATAGAAGTGTTGGACTTAGACGAATCTTAAGTCTATTTTTTGCTAGGAGGGAATTTTTTTGGAAGAATTAACGGAAAGTTATGAAGAATTATTACTTAAATATAATGCTGCTTTAAAAACGCTTGAGACACAAATTGCTATTTTATTGCAAGACTTTGAATTTAAAAATCATTATAATCCAGTAGAGCATGTTAAGAGTAGAATTAAGAGCTATGACAGTATTGTAAATAAGCTAAGAAGTAGAGATTATGAAGTGAATGTTACCAATATTGAAGATCATATTCATGATGCAGTGGGAATTAGAATTGTATGTTCTTTTTTATCAGATGTTTATACAATAGTAAAATTACTAGAAGATAGTGATCAAATAACTGTTCATACTAAAAAAGATTATATTTCAAATCCTAAAGATAGTGGCTATTCTAGTTATCATTTGCTTGTCTATGTTCCCGTTTATTTAATTGATGGAGTAGAGATGGTAGAAGCAGAAATTCAAATTAGAACTGTTGCTATGGACTTTTGGGCTAGCTTAGATCATAAGATAAGATATAAATTTAAAGGTGATATTCCTAAGGAAATTCAAGATAATATGTATAAGTGTGCACTTGATATAAATAATCTAGATCATAAGATGGTTGCTATGAATGATAAGATGCAAACATTGATTGAAGATCAAGAAATAATTTAGCTAAAAAAAGGAACCAATATTTGGCTCCTTTTAGTTATTATTTAATATCAATAAGTTTTCTATTTTTATTTTCATCAATCTTTGGAACAGCAATATGTAAAGTACCATTATTATATGATGCTTCAATATTCTCTTCATCTACATCACCTAGATAGAAACTACGAGAATATTTTCCATAAACTCTTTCACGACGAAGATATTTTTTCTTTTCATCCTTTTCTTCTTCTTCATGCTTTTTCTCAGCACTAACGATTAAATTTCCTTTATTGCATTCTACTTTAATTTCTTCCTTTTTGAAACCAGGCAAATCCATATCTACATGATAAGTATTATCTTTTTCATAGATATCACACTTCATCTTAGCTCCTTCTTCTTCAAATAAATCATCTAATGCGTTATCAAAATAAAATCTTCTTGGTAACATAATTATCACTTTCCTTTCACAATTATGTTATAACACTTTTATTAGCACTTGTCAAGAAGGAGTGCTGAAAATGTGCGAAATTTAAATTAGTTTAGTTATTGATTATTACAAATTCTTATTTTTAACTCATCATTTTCCTTTACTGTCAATATCTATTTTTTAATATCATCATTTACTAGTTCATTTTGTAAAAAAATTGGAGTTTTTTATTGAAACTTGTCTTTTATATAATAGACTCTTATAATAAAAATTAGATAAGTCAGGTGATACAAAATTTGATAAAATTAATCTAGGAAAGTTATAAAAAGTTTTAAATAGTTATTGCAAACATTGTTTTATATGATGTGCTATATTCCAATGAATTGAGGTGGTCATATGAAAGTACTTAAAGGGTATGTTTTTAGACTTTATCCAAATGTAGAGCAAAAGACTTTAATAAATAAAACTATCGGTTCTGCTAGACTTATCTATAATATCTTTTTAAGG
>OLNQ01001703.1_pt1 | contig 20342 bp, 27 predicted proteins | sample 1672821 | NCBI WGS metagenome assembly OLNQ01 (sample SAMEA3136727, study PRJEB25190) | human gut metagenome | biome: human gut; feature: human-associated habitat; material: faeces | place: Austria | collected 2013 | reverse complement strand
GCTAACTATCTGTGCATCGGCTGGTTTGGTTGGATCTCCCTTGAGTTCTTCAAGATCCTTTCCTTCTACCGCTTTTGAATTGCTCTTGATATATATACCTGCTTTTAAGGTAGCGATTGAGTCTCCTACTCTAAGTACGCTGCCTTTTGGAATGTACATTTGAACATTGTTTTCAAGTTCCTTAGTTCCATCATTTGGACCAAGTAAACGCGCTGCATCGCGGATAGTTTTGTTTGCTCCGCCAGACGTTTTATCGCTAGGGTTAACTGTGCAATTCTCTTCAAATAACAGTTTTTGATCGCCAATCTGTAAATATGCTCCCTTTGGTATTTCAATCTTGCTATCATCTTTTACATAATCTTTAGCTTTTGGATCAGCAATATCTGTTTTTACTTTTGAAGTCAATTCGCGCCATGCCTTACGAACCGCATCTGTGCTATTCGGTGTAGCTGTCATAGTATAAACACTGGTTGCTGTTCCATTGATTGTCTCAGTTTCCTTTGTTACTGCACTCACCGTATAAGTAAAATCACAGTCATTCACTTTTCCGTTTAAAGTTGCGCCAGAAAATGGATGTACTGTTTGGTCTGGATAAAGAGGGCTCTGAGGGTGGTCACAGCCAAAAATATGTGGGAAAAATGCTGGAAGTGATGGTTTGATCTCCTTCTCTATGCCAAATCTAATCGTGTGCTGTCTGCTCTCATCTTTTCCCACTTCGAGGCTTGCAACATTTTTCATGGTAACAGTTGCCGATACCGACTTGGAATTAACAGTTTCGCCAAAAACTTTTCCGAGTACGGAATAGTCATCATAAACTTCTGCGAAGGCACTTGCCTCCCCCGACGAAATTTCAAGCTTGAATTTTCCATTATTCGTCCAGTTGTCGGAGCTGTAAGTTTGCTCTGCAATGAATGTTTGCGCATCTGCCGCAAATGCCATTGCCGGCATGAAGCATACGAGCATCATTGCGCTCATGATAATTGCAAATACTTTTTTCATGATTTTCTTTCCTTTCTTGAAAAATAATATTTATATTGTGGCATTTCGCCATAATATCTTGTTATTTGATAAGCTTTGAACTTATGTTGGACCATTTCGTGTAATACAGCTTATCTCCTATTTGTCTTACACCGCGAATCTTGTAATAGAAGCGTTTGTTCTTCTTGAGATTCTTTGTATTTATGTAAGTTTTTTTGTTTTTTGTAGCTTTGAAAAACGGTTTCTTTCCAAAATCGGATTTCTTCGTGCTTCTGAATATCTGATAATAGTCAATCTTAAAGCCTGCTGACTTTTTCCATTTCAGGCGTATCTTTCCTTTTGCAGTAACAGATGTGCGAAGCTTAATCGTGGTTTTTTTCAATCCCTTATTGAGTTTTTCTACCTTAGCGGCTTGCACAGCCATTATTTTGCCGACATGACTCACATCCGCAAGCGTATACGCACCGGCTCCGCATGATGTAAATACAAAGAATTGCTTTCCATCCTTTACAACAATCTCGCCTTCATGTTCACGGTAAAAGCCATTTTTATCAATGGAAACAGCCTTGATGGTTTTATCCTTAAGCGAATCCGGAATTTCCAGCATTAGGGTGCTGCCCTTACTGTCCATCGAAACTTCTTTGCCGTCCTGATCCGTTGCCGAAATTTTAATCACACTGCCGTTTTCACCGGCTGCTTCTTTCTCTGCATCGGAGAGGTTTGTCTGTCTCATTTTGCCAATCGTTATAGTGATGACATTCTTGTCTTCGTTTGCGGATTCACTATTCAGAAGCTTTTTAAGTTCTTCGCCGCTGAATTCAAATTCGCCATGCTTTGTACGAATCGTAAATGTATACTTATCGTCCGCTACTATTTTTTCTACCAGTTCTGTAGGAAGCTCTATTCTGCTTGTATCAGCAGACAATCCGTTAAGCCCGTCATTTACTGCGCATATCGAATTCTTTACCTGTTGAAGAAATCGCCTTGTATGATAAGCCGTTTTTCTTGATATCAGCTTGCATTTGTCGTTCAAGTTTAGTGTAGAAAATGTAACTTTCGATTAAGTCACGATACACATCAATGTCTGCTCCTTTTAATGTGAGTTGTTCAATTAAGCTTTCTTTGATTTTTGCCATTTTAACTTGTGCCATTTTATTGCTCCTTTCACAAAAATTTCTCGTGCGTGCGTGCGAGGACAAATTGTCTACCCTGTACACCGTTATCCACACACTTGAGGTAAATGCGATTTTTGACCCCGGGGTGCTACCATTTCTCGGAAAATTCTTCTGAAAAAATTTTTTCTTGCAGTTTGTGATGCTCTTTGTAATGACAATCTTTGCACAGACATTCAAGATTGTTGATGTCAAGAGCAAGGTCAGGTCTTGCTTTAAGGTACTTCTTGTGATGCACCGCTTCACAGGGGCTATATTTTCCTACGGCTCTGCACCGTTCACATTCATTGTGTTCCATTGTACGCTTTTTATCTCGCACTCTTTGCCAGTCAGCGGTCAAATAGAACCTGTATGTTTTGCCGTCCTGTATTTGTTGTATTATCCATTCTGTTGTTACATTTCTTTTTATCATTTTGCAAATAAATAAGCCGCTGTATTAACAGCGACTTGATTAACTTTGTATTTTCTGAGCTTTGCTCAATTATATTCTAACACACCCTTAAGCGAACAAACGAACAACTTTCACCACTCATAGCGATTGCACATCATACGCACTCCGTCCTCTGTATTCCCTCCGCCCATAATGAACGCTATTTCTTTCCAAGAACGCTTATCACGCAAATGCAAAATTAAGCAGCTGCCCTCTGTTGTTTCAGTTGGTATACTGCATATTGCAACAGCTCTTCTCGTTTCCGTGTTGTGTAATTCGTTTCGAAGGTCAGCTATTTGGGGCACTATCTTGTCAATGCTCCCTGACGCACTTGCTCCGTTTGCAGCAGTAATGTTTGAGGTAATGTGCGTTACCTCTGCTTCAAGAGTGGCTATCCTGACTCTGTAATTACAGATATTGTCACTCATTTCTCTGATTTGTTTTAGGTTCATTGTTTGTCAGCCTCCTTGTTGCAGTCAATTGCATAAATACAAAATGATAGCTTGCCCCGGTGAAGTCATTAACCCACATATCGTCTTTGTAAAAATAATATCCCTCAGGTACAGGCAGTGCCTCGCCTTTTTCAAGTTTTTTGAATTCACGCTTTTTGCCCTCAACAACTGTTACTTCGGGCTTGGTTAGATTTCTTGATGTTCTTAACCTTTTCTTTCCGCAAACATCTTTGCGAATATATTTTGCAAGATCGGCAAAATTGCCGTCTTGATATAGCGGTGTGAAGTTTATGCCGTTTTTCCATTGCCAACACTCTGTTGCAATTTCTCTGATGCAATCTTCAATCACTATATGCATATGCCAATTCTTGCCGAGCTTGCCACATTCACAGTAGCCAATGTATTTGAATTGTACTCCTATTTTTTCTGCTCTGCGTTTGATTCGTTTGAAAAAATTATTAACAATCTTTTCAAACTGCTCCTCTGTGAATTCTCCTTTGGGCGCTGAAAAGCGAGCAAACCAATCTCCTTTGGTAAAGTTACAGAGGATAAGTCTTTGAGTATGCTGCTCTCCACGAATGCGGTTTGCAAGTGCTTGTTTTTCGTTTGTTTTTGCTTGATTGAAATTGCGTGCAATGTTCTTTTTGTTACGCTTGCGTAATGATTTATAATATTTTATTTCGAGCATAGGCCCTGATTTAACTTCACATTTATATATGTACATTTTATAAATCCTTTATTATATCATTATTTTTTATAGCGGTCACTTAATTAATTACTTGAGCAGGATATGCAGGGGCATTTCAGCCCCTGCGATTTTTACTTGAAATATTCAAGATATGATTTTGCTATGCCTTTGCAATTTTCGGATTTTACAGGAACTCTATGTGCAACAACATTAAGATTATCGCAATCAAGTTCTTTGTATATTTCCGCTGCTCTGTTCTCTTCTGTGGATTTATAGAATTTAAAAAGCAAATCTACAAAAGGTATATTGCCAAAGCGGTCGAAGAAGAGTTTTTCATTTTGTGTAAGAGCTTGTACACATTTCTGCTTATACTCTTCATCAGCTTCTGCTTTTATAAATAATTGATTATATACATCTTGTTTCGTGAATAAGTCAATAATCTCGACAGCTGTTTTTAATGCATCAGTATCTTTGTTATTAATTTGATGTGCAAGTTCTGTAAGTTTGCAAGATGTTTCTCTCGTTCGTTTAATCCATTCACGGTGCTCAATCTCTGCGAAATATGTTTCTGTTCTGAATCGTCTGTATTCGCTCAATAACTTGTATTTGACCTGCACACAACTTTTAGCCGAGAGCAAGCCAATCTTGCCACAGCTGTATATAGCTGACATGGACAGAACAAACCACCTGTTGTATGTATCAAGACTGTTTATTATATCTGTATCAATTTCACCTGCGATAAATCCGACCGCAAGTTTGTCAAGTTCACTCAGAGTGTCAAAGTTACTCTCTTCTGTGACTTCTTCGACTTTGGTTTCTGCATTTTCATTTTCCATTGTTATTCTCCTAAATTCAGATACTTGAGAATTTTATCCTGTGCTTTCTTGCAGCCATAGCAGACAGCAACTGCATAACCTTTTTCATTCAGTTTTGCAAGCCATTCGTCTTGCTTTGCTGTTGTCTTGTTCTTGCCAAATTTAAGCTCGATAAACAGTCCGTGATAACCTCCACGAGCAACAGGTAAGCATATATCCGGCACGCCTGCACGCACACCTTGTTTCTTTAGGTTGGCCGCTTCGAGTTTATTGCGACTACCGCCGTTTGGAATATGAAACATCATATCCAATTCGGGATACTCTGTCTTCATAAAGTCAGCCCAGCGAAAGAGCTTCTTTTGTTCGTCTGCTTCATACTGTTTCATTGTACTTAATCGAACCTCCTAAATTGTTCAATGCTATTTTTGATTGTGAGTATAGTTTTTCAATCTTATTTACAAATTCGTCGTTAATCACATCAACAGGAGCAATAAATGCATATGCTATCAAGCCAAACTTGACGCATACATATTTCTTGCCATTAATCCCATCTCTTATAGTCAAACGCATATCGCCATTTGGCATATCGGTAAACGGAGCTAAATATTTTATATCAACAAATAAAATTCCCTCTTCGGTCGAAATCGGTATGACTATCTTATCTTTGATTGCTATTGTAATATCCCACATCTCAGCATCTGATTCATTTGGATCACTGTCAGACACTAAGATTGGAGGAGTGCCAACAAAAAATTCAAAGCAACACTTGTTTCTCTGAGTATCGTTAATATCATAGAGCTTGCATATGCTGTCTTCTGTCAGCATTGGTAAACCTGTGATAGGGTAGTAGGCTCTTCCGTCAGAAAGCCACTGCTCATCATATTCGGCTTGATACACATAAAAGACTCCACTTTTCTTGCAGATGTCAAAGCACTTTTTTGTTTTCATTTTTCTTACACCTCTTTTCACTCACAACATCTGATATAATCTTTCCTGCACGCACTAAAGCTGTGTATTCGCCGTAGCTGTAATATGTGTTATGTATTTTGTTATACTTAGCAATCTCAAGACATACCAAATCAAGATGATCAAGTTTTTTCCGTTTCATATCATTTCTCCTTTTATTTTGCTTTTTGCAGCTGCTTCAATTTGCGCTTGCGTTGTTCTTGTACAGCAACCTCAACAGGCTTACCTCGATTTGTTGTATTCTTTATAATTCAATTTTACCATTCATTAAATCGGGCAATATTGCATCTCTTAATTCGACTAAATATTGATTTTGCATTGTGTTTAGCAGAGCAATTTGATTTTTCCATATTGTTAAAAAATGAATAAATATATCTGGCAGCAATTCTTTGTCATTACACTTAAACATAAATTCATTTTTGTTTTTTGTGAATTGGATATAATCAGACTTTTCAATCTTAATGCCTAACAATTTAGACTGCTCATCTGCAAGTTGATTTGAATTTTTGAACTCATTTTTATAAAGCTGAATATCAAAACCCATTTTCTTAGCAATCGTCTCATTGATTACTAATTTACAAGCATTTTGCATTTTAATGATGTAGTTAATATTGTTTGCTATTTCTTGTAAATCACGATGTTTGCTATCTTCAAAATCTTCAATACTTACATCAAAAAACATACTCGGAGCGAGCATATATTTCTTTTCTGCTATCTCTGCGTTTGACTTTATCAAAGAAAATTTATTCACTTCTGTTAGGTTTTCAATAACCTGAATGATTTTATTTATATTTTCATCGGACAAAACATTATATTCCTTTTTGTAAGTTCTGTTCGTGTGGCTTTTACCGCCAAATTGCCCATTTTGTTCTCGCTCTTCAACGACAAAATTTTGAATGCTATGTATCAGATTCACTTTGCCTTTGTTTGCTTTGTTTTTGTTCAAAACCATTATGCAGGTTGATATACTTGTACATTCAAACATATTGTTTGGTAAAGTAATAATCGACTCAATCAAATCATTATCAATCAAATATTTTCGTATATCATATTCATTGCGTTGCGTCAACGCGCCCATTGGAAGTATTAAAACAGCCTTGTTTGCTCTCGCAATGCAATTAAAAACAAAAGCATAATTCGCATTGCCCGCCGGCGGAATCGCTGGAAATCTAATGTCATTTTCAAGCGGTAACGGCGGTTGCCATTTGATGTTGTAAGGCGGATTGCTTACTGCAACATCACAATGCAGATTGATTTGTTCGTTGCTTGGCAATTCGTCCACTTTGCTATATTTGTCATCTGCCGAAAGTTTATATATTTTTAAAAACTTGCGCGTCAATACATCGCCATTAAAAACATAGCCGTTTACATTATACAAACACAGATTAAAAAGTAAAAATGGTATAACTTTTTCATCAAGCTCTTCAACACAAACAAATTTCGCTTTGCTATCTTTTAGCATTTGCACCGTTAAAGCTCCGCTGCCGCCACAACAATCGTAAACCGTTTCACAGTTACCAGCTAAAGCAGAGACTAATTTACAAAGGCTCTTTGGTGTGTAGTCTTGTTTCTTTTCCGCTCGGTCAGCTTCATAATATTGCCATAACGCCTGCAACCAGTCTTTTGAACCGTCACAAAGTTTTTTATACTCATCAAAAATATAAAAATTTGGCTTTAAAACAACATCAAGTAAAGCATTTCCGATTTCTGATGTTTTGGTAACATTGAGTAATTCAAAAATTTTGTTTTTAAATTCAAGTAGTTCCATAACATGCTCCTTATATAAATACCAAAAGAGCAGCCGCACCTGCTCTGCAGTAACATTATGCAATTACAAGTCAGTATTATATTTTAAGAAGAATAATCAACGAAAGTTGTACTTTCTGATATATAGTAAAGCTGTGCGGAGCTTACTAACTGATTAATTAAGATTTGCAATAGTATTGCTCAAGAAGTTTTGTGCAATCTGCTTGAGCTTTTCACCTTGCGCCGAATTTGTTTCACAAATTTTCTCAACGCTGTTAATAAATTTATCAAGCTGTGCTTGCAATTCATTGAAATAAAGCGTTGCAGTGACAAGCTCGGCATCTGCATTTTTATCAAGTCTATTTGCTAACTGTTTTGCTTTATCAAGAGCGGCTTGTCGTTCTTTTTCAATAGATTCAAGCTTTGCTTTGTAGTCTTTCTCAAGAGTTTCTTTAACGCTTGATTTTGTTTTTTCTGTAGCTTGTTTAACGGCTTCTTCAACAGCGTTTTGTTTTTCTTTTTCAAATGACGCTTTTAAGCTGTTTATTTTGCTTTTTGCCGCTGCTTCAATTTGCGCTTGCGTTGGTTCTTGTACAGCAACCTCAACAGGCTTGCTTTCGAGTTCTTTAATTCGTTTGTGCAATAACTTGTTTTCCTCTGCGAGATTTTGTTTATCTGCTTGTAACGATTTCTGTGCGTTGTTGCTGTCGTTAAGCTCATCACCGAGAAGAGCAAGCTGTTCACCTTGCTGCTTGCTTTTTTCAACAAGTTCTTTAATTTCTTTGACCGACATACCAGCAAGGTCATTTTCTGCTATAATTTCAGCTCTGTCTACTGCACATACTTCTGTAAGTAATTGCAATTTAGTAATACCAAGCTGTGCATTTGACTGCAAAACCGTACCGCCCAGCTTTTCGTATGTGCTGATGTAGTTGTAAGCTTGTCTGCGTTTAATGCCGCAGGCTTGCTCTGTGTATGTATCAAATTTTTTAAAGCCGAGCGCTTCGTATAAGTGCTTATCTCTCATTAATTTAAGATTTTCGCACAAGCTAATCATTGCATTTGCAGCCGTCTGCTCTGCTGTTATTATTTTCTGATGAATGTTTAGTGCTGACATTGTATCTGCTGACATTTCAGTGATGTTGAAATCAGCTATACTCATTATGCTGCTGTTATCTGACATTTTTCTTTTCTCCTTTTCAACGGTTCTATTTTTTCTTTATACCATTTATCCATAAAGTCTTTAACTTCTTTTGGATACGCACAATTTCTCAATCCTCTGCATTGCTCAATTTCATAAGTTGTGGGATTAAGCTCAAGCGTAAAATATGGTTTGTCTTTTTCGCTTGTCTTGCGGATAAAAAGTATAATTGTACTGCCAACAGCAACTCTTTTTGCGTATGTTGCAACACAATGGCATAGCGTTTTGCCCTCGTTTTTTAGGTCATTGTGTCTTGACGGTGGCATAATACAATAATTTTTATCCTCATAGCTATATAAATTGCTATAAGATTCGTATTGTCGAGCAATTTGTGGAAGTTCTGCATTTTTAAGTTCTTTATCATTGATTATGCTGTACGCTAAATCATGAGCTTGCTTTAAGTTTTTAGGGAAAAGCACTTCTGAATTTGACAAGTCATATTCAAGCAAAGTAGCATTTCTAATGTAGTCTTTATAATCACTAAAAAAATGCCGTCTTGGATCCCACCAACTGTCTTTATCTTGGCTTGTGCAATTTTCGCTTTCCCACTTGCGGAAGAATTTGCAGAATTTTCGCAATGAACTACGCTGTAAAATACTAAGCATTTCTGCTGTATTACAATCAATTATTGAGCTGACTTTGAAAAATTCTTTCAGTTCTTCAAAGTCTATTTTTCTGCCTGTGCTTTGATATGCTTTGTATAGCTCAAATTCTCTGTAATTAACATTTAAAGACTTTAGAATTTTTAAATCGTCTTTTGTTATACCAAAGCTCTTAGATAACGAGCCTTTAGATAGATCATACAAGCTGGTATTGTATCTGTGTGCAATTACATCTCGTGCTAATTCAACTAAGCCGTTATTAAGCATGTTCGGCAAGCACGCAACTTTATTTACAGCGTCGTACAAATTCGCAAATCCAACAGGATTACATTGCTTTGCAATCCTGCCGTAGTCGATATGCCACTTGTTAAATCCTTTTACACGCTTAAATATCTTATTGAGCGTGCCGGGGTAGAGTGGCAAACTTGAGTTTACACTTCTACAAAAATCCTTTCGCCAGTCACCGCCTTTGTAATCTTCGTCATATGTGTATTGTTCCTGCACTCGCATTTCTTGTCCGTCAAAGTCGCAAGTTGTGCGTACAAGTTCTTTAATCCAGATGTACGGATTAATTCTGCCGCAATCGTAGTAGTATCCGATTATAAACTCACGAGCACAAAATCTTGTTCCTTTGAACGGTTGCAGATACATTATTGTTTCTCTGTTACAAAAGCCGTTTGAATTCAAATATTTTCGATATGGTTTTGCAGTGCACTTTTTGTGACAGACAGGGCAAGTGACTTTATCTCCGCTGCGTACCTTGTTAATAGTAACCTCGTTACCGCATACGGAACATCTTGCAGTAGTCTGCTTTTTGCCGTTGGCATCATAAAACATATATCTGCTATATGCCATTACGGTATTATCAATCCATTTATGTACTGACTGCGGCAGTGGGCGAATTTCTGCTAATTCATAACTTATGCTGTCTTTAATTTTTTGATATTTATCTTTGAGCCTTTTTTCCCTGACTGCTTTTTGCCAAGCTATTATTTTTTTGATGCCTTTACCTTTTGCATATGATTTAGTATCTGACAAATACTCATCAATGACCTTATCAGTATCAGCGCTGAACTGATAATAGAATTGATTGCAGTAATAATCAACCGGCAAACTGCTTTCACTGACTGTGCCGTCTGATTTAACGATAAACCATTTGTCATCACCTTGCTTGTTTTTTTCGATGAACAGTCTATAGAGGAACTCCGCCGCCGGGGCAGGCTTAAACATATCAACTATAAGAGTTTTTTCACCTGTTGACTCATCAATAAAGGCATCATAAACATAATTGTATTCGTGTGTCGTATAATTGCCATACTTGTCTTTATGCTGAAACTCAACTACTGCTTGCATTACAGGTATGTCCGCACGGTTTTTGTTGATTTCTAACGCTAACAGCTTTTTTCTCTGCATTTATACTCAACCTCACAGTAAATCCATAAGGTTTATAAAGCCTTGTTTTTCAGACTTTGCCGGGGTAGGAGAGGTGCTGTTCATTCGCCACACCTCGGGTGGCAATTCGCTCGGTTTTGGGATTGAGTAAAAGTCGCAAATAGCGTTCATAACTTCAACAGGATTTGCGATTCTCTCGCTTGTTATTTTCTCCACGAGTGCAGACACTTGCATTTCTTCAACATTTAAGTCCTGCAATACAATTTCTGCGCTCTCCGGCTGTGCTGTGATGATGTCAATGAGCTGCTGCATTACATTCCATTTGTTAGAGTATTTTTTATAGTCTTTGCCTTGATTTTTTATGCAGTTGACTGCATTTTCTAAAATATTCATAATTTCACCTCTTGATTTTTTAAGAGAGAAAAGATATAATAATAGCAGTAAATATTTTTATATCTTTTCACTTTGCCGTCAGCTGTGCATTAGCTGGCGGCTTTGTCTTTTGCGCTTAAAATGTAATCGACTTTGGCTCTGCAAGCCTTGATGTTCTCGGATGTGGGATTTTCAAGCAAATCCTTCATATCTTCGAGAATATAAGAAATGGTGTCGATAAAATCGGGATTGTAGCCAGTTGCCTCATAGTCATTAAGCTTATGCACCAAGCCTACAAGGTTATCAGGAATGTCCTCAATTCTAATCTGATTGTTGTTGACATCAATAATTCTGTACGGCTCGTTGAATCTGTTGTGTATTAATTTCTGCACTGTTATCACCCCCCTTAATTTTTCGCTGCGTATTTGCAGCAGCGGATAAACTTTTTACAGTTGTCAGCAACACGCTTAAAGCCTGTCGCTCTGTTGTTGAGCTTGTGCCTGTCAAGGCTTTCTTTGGCTTCGGCGACATAATTCAAAATGTCCTCAAGCCTGTCCGCTGTGACAGTATCAAGACCCTGCAAGGTCATCACCTCGCCGTCTTTGATGCAGATTTGTAAGTTTTCAAGCTTACTCATATCCGTTTGCTCCTTTCTTGAGGTTTTCGAGCAGTTCACGCTCTATAATCACGCAGTCCCTCAGATAGCATTTTGTCTTGCTGTTAATGCCATAGACTGTATTATCATCTAAACAAATTGCTGTTTCGTATGATACTTTCATCATAAAGCGTCCTAAATCATCAGAGAACACATCTCCGATTTTAACATCCTTAAACGGATAAGTCGGTATGTTGTTAATTATTACATCCATCTTTTTTTATTCCCTTCTGCGTTTCGTTATAAGCCTTTTCGAAGTAAGCTTTTGCGTCCTCTTTAGATATTCTCCACTCACCGAACATCTTTGCCGCCGGCAAAATGCCCGACTGTGCTTTTTTCTTTAAACAATCAACCGAGAACCCCCAAAGGGTTGCCAGCAACGGCAAATCTATGTAGAGTGGGACATCGTCCCAGTTGGTTACTGTTTTCTTAGCTTTCATGTAATCACCTCTTTGTTAGTTTCGTTGCTTTGCATCCTCAATACAATGTGATATAATTTCAATGAAAGGAGGTGCAAGCTATGCGGTTAAATTCGGATTGTGTTCGTGATATTTTACTCGCAATCGAAAAAGATGTTGATTATCACAGAATATTGGAGTTAAAATTTGATGATACTCTTCCTGACAATCTCCAAAAATATTCTGCCGAGGAGCTACTCTACCACATTAGACAATGTAAGATAGCAAATCTTATTATTGATGTGCATTCATTTGATGGGGGAAAATATGTAACGATTGCAGATTTATCGCCTGATGGGCATCAATTTCTTGCTAATATTCGTAATGATAATATATGGGGCAAGGTTAAAAAGATTGCTGGAGTTGTTGGTAGCAACTCTCTTTCCGCAGTTACCCAAATTGCTTCAAATGTTGTAACGGAACTTATAAAAGCTCAATTTGGAATTATTTAAACTTTATCGTATTGTCGGCTGCTCGCTTTGTGCAGTCGGCAATTTCTTCTTTAGTGGGGGACCTGAACTTTTCTTTGCAAAATAGTGTAATTGCTCTTGTTGCGATTTTCCACTTCACAGCTTTTATAATTGCTACTACCGCTACAACGGTAGCAATTACTGCGTATACACTTAAAAGCATTGTTATCACCTCTTATGCTGTTTTAATATCTTTGTAAAAATTAATTGTGTTTTATTCCTTACAATGTTAAAATCAAATTGTAAGGAGGTGTAATAATGGATAGTACTGTTGCCTTAATAATTTCTATATCTGCACTTTTATTTTCTGTTCTTTCTCCGATAGTCACTGCAATAATAAATGGGCATTATTCAATTAAGGAGAAGAATTTGGCAATGCTCTCAAATAATGTAAAAGAAAATAATGATTTTTACATTAAGCATAGAGCCGAGGTTATTGAAGCTTATCTATCAGCTGCCGGCAGAGTTATCTACTACAATGACAAAAAGGCATCATCTAATTTCGGAAAATGTGCTACGGAGATATACTTATATATTGATGAATCAGATTGGCATTATATAGATTCTATAAATCAAGGTATATCGTCTTTTAAGTATTCCGAAACAAAAGTTGCTTTAGAATCATTGGCAAAAATTATTGCTAAGAAATATAATGTTAGAATTTCAAAATAAGTAGAATACATAAGTATAATAAACAGCAAACGGTTCCAAGTATGTGTGTTATTATTGATATAGCATACTTGGAATTTTTGTATGCAAATGTATAAATTAAAGCAATTATTTCAAGTGCAACTCCGATTGCTCCCAAAAAATATAATGAAAATATATTTTTACACCTCCAATCTGTTCTTATTTGCTCTGTTCAGTTTTTATGCTGTCTTAATATGGGATTTTTACCGAGCAAATAATCAACTGAACTGTCAAAAATATCAGACATTAATTCAATTTTTGGTTGTGGAATTTTCCCAGCACAAACCCAATTATAGTAAGTTTTTCGAGTTACACCGAGTAACTTAGAAAGTTCCTCGATTGTATATCCTTTTCGTGCTCGTTCTGCTTCGATATTCGGATATGTTAATTTCTTCAATTTAATCGCCTCCTAAATACTCAAAATGAATAGCTTGTCTATATTATATATTCAAAACGGGTAATTGTAAAGTAGAAAAATAGACAAATTGAGTAATTTTGTTTTAGCTAATTTTTACAAAATGAGTATTTCTTGCAAAAATGTATTGACTTTTTACGCATTTTGAGTATTATGGTTATAGAAAAGGGGTGTAATTTTGAATAGATTAAAACAGCTTCGACAAGAATTAAATAAATCTATGGCTGATGTAGCAAGAGAATTACATATTCCGTATACTACATATGTTAATTATGAAAAAGAAGTAAGAGAACCGAATTCTGAAACATTAATTGAATTTGCTAACTATTTTTCCTGTTCAGTTGATTATTTAATATGTAGAAGTGATAATAGAGAAGTTATGACAGATGTACGAGAAATCGAATTAACTCGACACGAAAAGAAACTTGTTGTTGCATATAGAAATAAGCCTGAAATGCAACCGGCTATTGATAAGTTACTAAATATTAACGATGATTCAAGTGAAGAGTATGTTACAGTTTTAACCGCTGCGAGAAGCAGCGATAATAGACCTATTGAATTTCAAAAAATTTCAAAAGAAAAACTTGAATTACTTAAAAATGCTAAATCTGTTGAAGATGAATCTGATTTGTAAATAAAAAAATGCCTCGTTGGTTAAAATACCTACGAGGTGTGATGAATGGATTACGGCAAATACAAAAATGCTCGTAACGCCGCATGGCAATGTATATTAGACTACGATATTAAGACACTACCCATTGAGGTTACGAATATTGTTAGAAAATCAAATGATATTAATTTAGTTAAAAACAGCGATGTTAATATTCTTCAAAACAATGCAAGCGGTGTTACAATTGTAAATAATAACAGTTTTATAATTGTATATAGAGATACAGATAGTTCACAGCGCTGTAGGTTTACTATTGCTCACGAATTAGGGCACATTTTGCTCGGACATATGCTCGTGGACAAAATAGCATACAGAACATTTGCAGTACAGAATGATACCGAGAGCGCAGCTAATGTATTCGCTCGTGACTTGCTTGCACCAGCGTGTGTATTGCACGAACTCAAAGCCTTAACTGCTGAGGAAATATCTCGACTATGTAATATAAGTCTTGAAGCAGCAACTTACAGAGCAAACAGAATGCACGAACTTGAAAAAAGAAATGCTTTTTATAAGCACCCACTCGAGCAAAAAGTTATAAAACAATTTAATCAATTTATTAATAAAAATAAAAGTCAGTCGTAGCACCACCTACGACTGACTAAAAAACCGCCAACTGTGGTATAAGCGGTCAAAATATAATTTTTGAAGAGGATTTAGAAATGAGTAAAAAAGCTATTAAAGTAATTTCGTTTATTGCAGTAATATTTGGAACTGTGTATGGGGTCAAGTCTTTGTTATCACTCGACATAGGCGGACTTTTAGTTGGTGCTGTTATATTTTTGATTAGCCTGGTGATTTTTTCTTTTGCTTTAGCAACATCATCAACAAACGCAGAAGAAAAAATCCAAAAGAAAGGAAGTAATGAATTAAATAATGATACACCCAAAAAATATTTAAGCACGAAAAATTTGTCGCTTGTTAAGTCCGAAACAGGCTTAACAAATATAAGAGTTTTTAAACTCGCAGGAGTAACATTTGACAATCGCCAACACAATTTACAGTTAATTGAACAATGTCAAAATCATGGTGGGCAGATTAAAATTGCACTAAACAAATACATATATGACGGAGATTATGCTGTTGCTGTAACAGCAAATGGCTTAGAACTTGGAAATATAAAAGCCGAAAATCTTGATTTTGTACTCAATAATTTGTATCGTATTTGCGGTTATAAAAAACTATATATCAATAATTTTACTAATGAAAATGGGAGCATAGTTTGGTATGCAGAAATTAAACTTGTTTTAGTAAATAAGAAAGAGGCAAAAGAGTATGAAATGTAAAAAATGTGGTGCGGAAATCTCGGATAAATCTAAATTTTGCAATGAGTGTGGGGAAAAGGTGATTATCCCTGTTGAAGAAAAACCACTGTTTACGGACAACAAATCAGATGGGCCATTGCAAGTTAAAGAAAAACTTGAAAATAGATATAATTGGACCCCGACATTTATAACAATAGCCTCATTAATAAGTATTATTGCTATAATAACAACAATTTCAAATGCTGTTCAAAGCGATAACACAACATCTACAACACCTACAAAAAATTATATATCATCACGATATTATAATGATTATGATGATAGCGTATATAAAAACTATAAAGAAAGTAGTTACACTTATTATGACACAGATACCCACGAGTACTACGATAGCAGTTCAGAGATTGAAACAACAAAGGAATCAAGCATAATTGAATCAAATGAATATGAACAGAATTCGCAAGTAGAGTCAAGAACAGAATCACATACAACAGAAGGCATTGTAGAACAGTCGTCAAAAGAAAAAGAAATAAATAATAATACTTCTGCTAATGGTTTTTGGGCAAACGGAACAGGGGACTATGTAGCTTCTGACTTAAATGTTGATAATTATGCTATTTTACATATTACTTATACAGGTTCAAGAAATTTCGTTGTCAAGCTATATAAAGATGATGAGTATGAAGATTTACTCGTAAATACTATAGGAGATTATACAGGTGATGTCTTAGTTGAGGGCAGTGGAAATTATAGTCTTGAAATTAAGGCAACAGATAGTTGGGATATTACCTCGGATGGTTTGAATATTGATGATACAACTTCATTTTCGGGCACAGGCGATTCAGTTACAGGTATCACATCTCATTCGGGTGGTAATTGGCATATAAAGAATAATGGTGAAAGAAACTTTTCTGTTATACAGTATGGAATGTCAGAGGGATATATGAAACTTCTTGTTAATAAAATAGGAAACTACGAAGTCGGACCGCGCGGGACTCAGGATCGGCGACCGGATTCTCGAAATCGACGGCAGGGACGCCCGGGGCTTCACGACCGAGGAGGTCTCCTCGCGCCTGAAGGGCGAGCCGGGCAGCCGGGTGAAGGTGACGGTCCTGCACCTCGACAGCACGCGGCAGACGGTGACGCTGCGCCGCGAGCGGATCGCCATTCCCGGCGTACCCTACGCCGGCTGGGCGGCCGACGGCATCGGCTACATCCGCCACAGCGACTTCACCGAAGGATGCTACGAGGAGATGCGCGCGGCCGTCGAGCGGCTCCGCGCCGAGGGCGGGCTGAAGGGCCTCATACTCGACTACCGTTCCAACGGCGGCGGCATCATGCAGGAGGCCGTGAAGATTCTCTCGATGTTCGTCCCCAAAGGCACGGCGGTCGTCACGACCAAAGGCCGCAACGAACGGCAGGACTACCGCACCGAGTCGGAGCCGATCCTCCCGGACCTGCCGCTGGCGGTGCTGGTGAACGGCAACACGGCGTCGGCCTCGGAAATCGTGGCCGGCGCGTTGCAGGACCTCGACCGCGCGGTGCTCATCGGCCAGCGGAGCTTCGGCAAGGGGCTCGTGCAGACCACCCGCCCGCTGGGTTACAACACGATGCTCAAACTCACCACGGCCAAATACTACATTCCCTCGGGCCGCTGCATCCAGGCCATCGACTACTCGCACTCGCAGGAGGGCTCGGTGCGCGTCGTTCCCGACTCGCTCGTTTCGGAGTTCACGACCCGTGCGGGCCGCAAGGTTTACGACGGCGGCGGCATCATGCCCGACATCGCCACCGAACCGGAGTACATCTCGCGCTTCGCCGCGACGCTCTACGCACTGGGCTTCATCGAGGATTTCGGCGACGACTACACGCGCCGCCACCCGGGGCAGCGGATCGACCTGCGCACCTTCTCGATCACGGACGCCGACTACGCCGACTTCGTCGAGTTCATGCAGGACAAGGAGGTTCCCTACGAGTCGGACACGCGGCGGGCGCTCAAGGCGCTGAAAAAGGCCGCCGAGGACGACCGCTTCGCCGAGCTGAAGGAGCGTTTCGAGCGGGTGGAAGCCGAGCTGAAGGACGACACGCGGACCAACCTCGAAACCTACCGCGAACAGGTCGTCGATGCCATCAACAACGACATCGTGCTGCGTCACGGCTACACGGCCGGAGTGATCGAGCACGCGCTGCCCGGCGACCGGGAGGTGACCGAGGCCGTCGCCGTGCTGCGCGACTCCGCGGAATACGCGCGCATCACCCGCGAGCAGGACACCCGGCGCAAATGACCCCGAAAAAGACGTCGCGATGAAAAAGTGGTGCACCAATCTGCTCTCGTTCCGCAACCGCGTGGTGGTGATCGTCGTCGGCATCTCGCTGGGGGCCATGTCGCTGCTCTACACCAACGACATGGCGCGGCGGCTCAGGGAGAAGGAGCAGCACGACGTGGCGCTATGGGCTCACGCCATGGAACGCATCAACCGCGACGTGCTGGGCGGCAGCACCTTCCAGGACCCGCTGCTGCGCGACATCATGTCCAACGGCAACAACATCCCGTTCATCATCACCGACGAGAACCTCCGGGTGGTGCACTCGCACCTCATTCCCGACCGGATCATCGAGCACCCGGACCGGCTGCGCGAACAGATCGACCGCTTCACCGAGGAGAACACCCCCATTCCGGTCAAGGTGCTCTGGTCGGCGCAGCACTACCACATCATCTTCTACGGCAAGTCGGCGCTGCTCAAGTCGCTCTACTACTTCCCCTACGTCCAGATACTCGTCATCACGGCCTTCATCGCGCTGGGGTTCATCGCCTTCCGTTCGTCGAAGCACGACGAGCAGAACCGCGTCTGGATCGGCCTGGCCAAGGAGACCGCCCACCAGTTGGGCACGCCCACCTCGTCGCTGCTCGGGTGGATCGAATACCTGCGCGCGCAGCCCGTGGACCAGTCGGCCGTGGACGAAATGCAGAAGGACCTCACGCACCTGATGAAGATCGTGGACCGCTTCTCGAAGATCGGGTCCGAAACCCCGCTCACCCCGGCCAACATCAACGAAGTCGTGGGCGAATCGGTCATGTATTTCCGCAAGCGCATCCCCCGCAACGTCACGCTGGACTACAACGGGCTGGCCATCGCCCCCGTGCAGGCCAACATCAACGCCGCGCTGTTCGAATGGGTCGTGGAGAACCTGATGAAGAACTCGCTCGACGCCCTGCAAGGCCACGGAGCGATCGCCGTGCGCATCTCCTCGGACGAACAGCACGTGATGATCGACGTCAAAGACACCGGCAAGGGAATCCCCAAGAGCAACTGGAAGCGCATCTTCGAACCGGGCTTCACGACCAAGACCCGCGGCTGGGGCCTCGGGCTGTCGCTCTCGCGCCGGATCGTCGAGGAGTACCACCAGGGTAAGATCGCCGTGACCGAATCCGAAATCGGAAAAGGCACGACCATCCGCATCACCCTCAAACGCATCTTCGCCTGATGGATGCGCGGACGGCATATCCGGAAGACGCCGCGTTTCCCGCCGATTCCCTCTCCGGCGCACACGCCCCGGCCGGGACAACCGCCGGAATCCGCACCGCAACACCATACGGAGCCGAGGTTCCGAAGGCCGCACCCCGTGCCATAAACGCCGCAGAGGCTTCGGACGCGGGACGCTCCGATTCGTCCGGAACCGCCCCGTTCCGGGCGGAGGCACGGACGGAAATGCCGGCCGGCACCCTGCCCGCACCCGCGGATTCGCTCCGCACGGATTCGCTGCACGCCGACTCGCTGCCGGCGTTCCCCTTTCCGGTGCAGTCCGGCCCGGCCGACCTCCCCGGAGAGACGACCGCCGTCCGCTGGCGCGACACGACCGCCGCCGCGGTCTTCGGTCCGGCCTCGGTCGAAGCGGCCCCCCGCACGCTGCCGCCCTCCGGCGCGCCGTCGCTCACGGACAATGCCGTGTTCCAGAGCTTCGTCCTGCTGCTCGCCGCCACCTACGCCACCCTGCTCTACCGCAACATCGGCGACATCCGCACCCTCGTGGGCCACATCTCGCGCGACGCCGCCTCACGGCAACGTCTCTCCGAGGATCCGGGCAGCAGCGGATTCTCGCGGTTCCTGCACATCGTCACGGCGATCGGAATGCTCTTCCTGGGCGTCTTCGCCGTGAAATACGGCGACGCCCTGATGCCCCGCCTGCTCACCGACACGCTCTCGCACGGCGCCGTGCTGGCCATGAGCCTGCTGGCCACGCTGGCCTGCACGGCCATCGTCGCCTGTCAGGCCGCGCTCGTCCGCATCGCCGGGGCCGTGACCGTTTCGCAGCCGTTCGTCTCGCAACTGATGCTGCTCCGCCGCACCTATTTCGCACTGGCGGTCATCGTCACCTCACCCGCGCTGCTGCTCTTCGCGCTCTGTCCTCGCGGTACGGGCAACGTGTGGTTCTCCGTCATTACCATCGAATTAGCCATGACGGCTTTCTTGTACCTCAAAGAGTCGCTGAATCTGTTTATTTCCAAAAAAATTTCAATTTTGCATTGGTTTTTGTACCTTTGCACCGTGGAAATCTTCCCGGTGAGCCTTCTGTGGCTGTCGCTGGTGAGGTGACCCCCGAAAGCTACAAACTAAACATCTCCGCAATTGAAAGTAAAGAGTGTGCTCATTTCGCAGCCGAGACCCGCTAACATCGAGAAGTCTCCGTTCTACGAATTATCCCGGAAATACCAGGCAGAGATCGCCTACAAGCCTTTTATCCGCGTAGTGGGCGTATCGCTCAAGGAGTTCCGCGCTCAACGGGTCGAAATACTCGACCACACCGCCGTCATCTTCACGTCGCGCACGACGGTGGACAGTTTCTTCCACATTTGCGAAGAGGCGCGCATCACCGTGCCCGAAACCATGAAATACATCTGCCAGACGG
>OLNQ01001698.1_pt1 | contig 20383 bp, 23 predicted proteins | sample 1672821 | NCBI WGS metagenome assembly OLNQ01 (sample SAMEA3136727, study PRJEB25190) | human gut metagenome | biome: human gut; feature: human-associated habitat; material: faeces | place: Austria | collected 2013 | reverse complement strand
CGTTCATGGTATCAAGCAGGGGCTATGGCTTTTTCTGGAATAATCCTGCAATAGGTACGGCGACCAGCTAAGAATATCAAAACAGGAAAGATTGTTCAGCCTGATAGTATCAGATATGTTTCCGAAGATATGTATAGATGTTGGATGAAAGAAGAGATTCAAAAAGAAGATATTCTTATAACATCTGAAGCTCCATTTGGTCAGATATACTATTGGGATAGCGATGAAAAAATTGTTTTGAGCCAACGACTATTTGCTGTTAGAATCAATCAACAATTCTATCCTAAATACATTTATTTTTATATGACATCTTCTTTCTTTCAAACAGAACTTGATGGCAGAGCAACGGGTACAACTGTTGTGGGATTACGTCAGCCGGAATTATTAAAATGCAAAATTTTTGCACCTGACTATCAAGAACAAAAGAGAATAGCAGATACTCTATGGTGTTTAGAACAAAAAATAAACAACAATGAAGCAATAAACAATAATTTACTGGAACAAGTGCAAACTTTGTATCGCAATAGATTTGTCGATACCGTCAACAATGAGCGTAGGATTTGCCGTGCTGACGAATACTTTGATATTTCTATTGGTAAAACGCCACCGAGAAAGGAGCCGCAATGGTTTAGCACTAATCCTCAAGATGTCACTTGGGTATCTATTTCAGATATGGGAACTTGCGGTCTTTATATCGGTAGCAGTTCTGAACAGCTTACAAAAGAAGCAGTCGACCGTCATAATGTTAAAATAGTACCTGATAACACGGTTTTACTTAGCTTCAAACTAACTGTTGGCAGAATAGCAATTACAAATGGCGAGATGACCACCAATGAAGCGATAGCACATTTCAAAACTGACAAAAAGGAAATAAATGAATATCTCTATTGTTATTTGAAGTGTTTTAATTACCAAACTATGGGCAGTACATCATCAATCGCAACAGCCGTAAATTCAAAAATAATCAAAGGAATGCCTTTTGTTGTACCAACCGATGATGAACTAATGGATTTTCATAGCGTAGCTGCTCCGATATTTGCCAAGATAAAGGCTAATCAAACCGAAAGTGAAAACTTGACAGCAGTCAGAGATACGCTTTTACCTAAATTGATGTCAGGCGAGCTTGATGTCTCCGACATCGACCCCTAAGCCGATAAATTATTGTTTACAATATGTCGCCTGCCGGGAGACCATAAAAATTGAGAATTATATTATGATAAATCTGTAAAGGAGAGAGATTTATGCCGGGATTATATACCGAAGCCGATTATGAAAACTCTGTAATCGAGCTATTTAGAAACGATTTGGGATACGAGTACGCATACGGTCCCGATATTGAAAGGGATTTTTACAGTCCGTTATATGAGGAGGTTCTGCTTGACTCTCTGTATCGTTTGAACAGAGGTCTGCCTGATGACGCCATTCAGGACGCTTTGTTCAAGCTGAAAAACTTTGAAAACGGAGAGCTTGTGCAGAAAAACGCCGTCTTTATGGACTATCTGCAAAACGGTATTCCTGTAAGATTTTTTGTTGGCGGCGAGGAGCGTTCCTCTATCGTCTATCTTGTTGACTACAAAAATCCCGACAACAACTCCTTTATCGTAGCTAACCAATGGACTTTTATTGAGAACAGCAATAAACGCCCCGATGTAATTCTCTTTTTGAATGGTTTGCCCGTCGTATTGGTTGAACTGAAATCTCCTTCCCGTGAAGAAACGGACGCTTCCGAAGCGTACAGGCAGCTCCGTAACTATATGCAGGAAATTCCATCTATGTTCATTTACAACGCTATCTGCGTTATGAGCGACCAGTTGACCTCCAAAGCGGGTACGATCACCTCCGGTGAAGACCGCTTTATGGAGTGGAAAACCAAAGATGGAGACTATGAAAACACGCAGTATGCTCAGTTTGACACTTTCTTTGAGGGTATGTTCCAAAAAGAAAGGCTGCTTGATATTATAAAGAACTTCATTTGCTTCTCTAATGAGGGTATCAATACATTCAAAATTCTTGCCGGATACCATCAGTATTTTGCGGTAAGAAAAGCTATTGAATCCACAAAGCACGCTACCGTTACAGACGGTAAAGGCGGTGTGTTCTGGCATACACAAGGAAGCGGAAAATCGCTTTCTATGGTGTTCTATGCTCATTTGTTGCAGGAAGCCTTAGACAGCCCGACAATCGTTGTTCTGACTGACAGAAACGACCTTGACGACCAGCTCTACGGACAGTTTGCAAAGTGCAAGGACTTTTTAAGACAAGAGCCTATGCACGCAGAAAGCCGTGAACACTTGAAAGCTTTACTTGCTGGCAGACAAGCAAACGGCATTATCTTTACCACAATGCAAAAGTTTGAGGAGTCCCACGAACCTCTCTCTGAACGCCACAACATCGTTGTTATGGCTGATGAAGCACACAGAGGTCAATACGGGCTCGCCGAGAAAATAAAGATTACTAAGAACGAAGAAGGCGAAGATGTTGCAAAGCGTGTTATCGGCACAGCCCGTATCATCCGCAACACTTTACCGAACGCTACATACATTGGCTTTACAGGTACTCCTATCTCCTCCAAAGACCGCAGCACTCGTGAAGTATTCGGAGATTACATTGACATCTACGATATGACACAGGCTGTCGAGGACGGTGCTACCCGCCCGGTTTACTATGAGAGCCGCGTAATTAAGCTCAACCTTGATGAAGCAACCTTGAAGTTGATTGACGCCGAGTATGACATTATGGCAGCCAATGCAGATGAGAAAGTCATTGAAAAGAGCAAGCGTGAGCTTGGACAGATGGAAGCCGTTCTCGGAAATGATAACACAATCAATTCTTTGGTTTGCGATATTCTCGACCATTACGAGAATAACCGTGAAAACCTGTTGACCGGTAAGGCGATGATTGTTGCGTATTCCCGTCCTATCGCTATGAAGATTTACAAGCGTATCTTGGAGCTTCGCCCTGCGTGGACAGAAAAGGTGGCAGTCGTTATGACCTCAGGCAATAATGACCCGGAGGAATGGCGACAGATTATTGGGAATAAGCACCACAAGGACGAGCTTGCAAAGAAATTCAAAGATAATAACAGTCCTTTGAAAATCGCTATTGTTGTTGATATGTGGCTGACCGGATTTGATGTGCCGTCTCTTGCCACAATGTATGTTTACAAGCCTATGTCCGGACACAATCTTATGCAGGCAATCGCCCGTGTAAACCGTGTGTTCAGAGACAAGGAAGGCGGACTTGTCGTTGACTATGTGGGTATTGCCACCGCCTTGAAGCAGGCAATGAATGACTATACCTCTCGTGATAAGAAGAACTACGGCGATACCGATGTTGCTAAGGTCGCTTATCCGAAGTTCTTGGAAAAGTTGTCTGTTTGCCGTGATAAATTCCACGGATATGATTATTCCAAATTCCAAAACGGTACAGACCTTGAAAGAGCAAAGACTATCAGCGGTGCTGTAAACTTCATTATGGGCAGAGAAAGAGTTGATGAGAAGGACTCTTTTGTAAAAGAAGCCCTTATGCTTCATCAGGCGTTGTCTCTCTGTTCGTCTTTGGTTGATGAGGACAGCAGATTTGAAGCAGCATTCTTTGAATCCATTCGTGTATTGGTACTCAGGCTGACAAATACAGGCGTCGGAAAGAAAATTTCCTTGCCGGAAATGAACGCAAGAATCAATGAACTTTTGAAACAGAGTATCAAGAGCGACGGCGTTATCAACCTGTTCTCAGACATTAAAGAGGAGTTTTCTCTGTTTGACCCGAAGTTCCTTCAGGAAGTCGCAAATATGAAGGAAAAAAATCTTGCTGTTGAACTCCTGAAAAAACTGATTGCGGAGCAAGTGTCGGTCTATCGCAGGACGAATGTGGTTAAGTCCGAAAAATTCAGCGAGATTATGCAGCGTTCTCTCAATGCTTACCTCAACGGTATGCTGACCAATGAAGAAGTCATTGAAGAAATGCTGAAATTGGCAAAGCAAATCGCCGCAGCACAAAAAGAGGGCGACAAGCTCGGACTGACCGCTGATGAGCTTGCCTTCTATGACGCATTAACAAAGCCGCAGGCAATTAAGGACTTCTACGAAAACGACGAACTGATTGCTATTACAAAGGAGCTTGCAGATACGCTCCGAAAAAATAAAACGATAGACTGGCAAAAGCGTGAGTCTGCAAGAGCAAAAATGCGTATGCTTATCAAGAAACTTTTGAAGAAGCACAAGTATCCGCCGGAAGGTATGGAGGACGCTGTTCAGACAGTTATGACACAGTGTGAGCTATGGACGGATAATATGATGGACGCATAAGGTGACGGAGGACGATTATGGATACTAAATTTCAATGGACAAACTTCTATATGGAGCTGGCTACTGCTCTATTGGAGTATAAAAACAACCGTAGCGAGTTAATTGGAAAACTGAAAACTATTTTCTCAGACGCAGGAATGAACTTCCCATTCAAGGAAAAAGGCAAAGAAACATACGAGGATATTTGCCCTTTTACTATCTTCGGTTCATTTAACAAAGGAATTACCAATGCTAATCGAATTGCTTTGTTGGAGCAATTTGCGAAACAGTTTTCAATAAAATCTGCTGTTCCGACAGAATTTGACGGTATTCCTGTCGTAATGAATTTAAGTGCGTGGTTCTTCGCATATAAGGGAAACCGTGGAGAACACGATATAGATAATCTGTGGGATTTGCTTGAAAAAGCCATTGCCTACTCTGATGAAGCTTCCGCAGAAAATAAAAACGCTTTCATTTCTGCCTATGACACAGTTACAAAGCAGAAGATGATTAAGTGGAATATTACAATGGGGCTTTATTGGGTAAGACCTTATACCTTCATCAATTTAGACTCAACCAACAGAGCCTTTATTACTGATGTCGATAATATGCCGCACTATTTTACGACAATCTTTTCTGATATAAATAAAGGCTTACCTGACGGAACAAGTTATCTGTTTATGTGTGAGCAGGCAAAAAATGCTCTGGGTCAGAAAGAATACGAATACCACAGCTTCCCTGAGCTTTCTTATTGTGCATGGAAAAGCAGCCAAGCGGAAAAACCGGAAGAACCTCCGACAAAAACCGTTGACTCAAATGTGAAAGAAACAGATTACTGGATATATTCTCCCGGCGATAATGCTTGTATGTGGGACGAGTTTTTCAAGAATGGCATTATGGGGATAGGCTGGGACGAAGTAACCAACCTGAAAGACTTTGCTTCTAAAGAAGAAATCAAAGAATTTATGAAGAAAGTCTATGACGCAAGCTATTCCTACAAGAATAATGCTCATTGCCTATGGCAGTTTGCAAACGAGATTAAAGTCGGCGATGTGGTTTTCGTTAAAAAAGGAATGCACAAAATAATCGGCAGAGGTGTTGTGACTTCCGATTATATTTACGATTCATCAAGAGACACATATAAACATATAAGAAAAGTTGACTGGCAGAATAACGGCGAATGGGAACACCCCGGACAGGCTGTTATGAAAACACTTACCAACATATCGGCTTATCCTGATTATGTTCAGAAGCTCCTTGATTTGTTTGCAGAAGACTCGCCGGAAGAAGTGTCGGAACAGAAAGAAATCAAGTATCCGCCATATTCAAAGGACGATTTTCTGAATGAAGTGTATATGGACGAAGATACATATAACACCCTGACAGAATTGCTTGAAGCAAAATACAATGTTATTTTGCAGGGTGCTCCGGGTGTGGGCAAGACTTTCGCCGCAAAGCGACTTGCCTATTCCATAATGGGACAGAAAGACACCAGCCGTGTAGCAATGGTGCAGTTCCATCAAAGCTACTCTTATGAAGATTTTATTCAGGGATACAGACCTTCAAAAGAAGGATTTGAACTTGAAAACGGTGCGTTCTACAAGTTCTGCAAGGAAGCGGAAGAAGATAATGAAAGACCTTATTTCTTCATCATTGATGAAATTAACCGTGGTAATTTGAGTAAAATTCTCGGCGAGTTGATGATGTTGATTGAGAAAGACAAGCGTGGCGAAAAGATAAAACTGCTCTATTCAAACGAATGGTTCACAGTTCCTCAGAATGTGAGAATTATCGGAATGATGAACACAGCGGACAGAAGCCTTGCACTTATGGATTATGCGTTAAGAAGAAGGTTCGCATTCTTTGATTTTGCACCGGCTTTTTCTTCGGAAGGTTTCAAGAATTACTTGGCGGAAAAGAACTCTCCAAAACTGGAAAGCTTGATAACCGTTGTTGAGTCCCTTAACAATACAATTTCATCAGACGAGTCGTTAGGAGACGGTTTCAGAATTGGACATAGTTACTTCTGTACCGACGATGAAATTACCGATGAATGGCTCAAATCTGTTGTGGAGTATGAAGTGATACCGTTAATCAAGGAATACTGGTTTGATGAACCGACAAAGGTAAGAGACTGGTCTGCAACCTTAAGGAGTGCAATAAAATGATACGCATACAAAACATATACTATATGCTTTCATATGCGTTTCAAGTCTTGAATGAGCAGGGATATAAACAGGTGGCGACAGAAGAATTTGATAATGTCGCTGAATTATGCGCAGCCATTCTCATTAAGGGTGTCTCGTTGCAAATCAAAAGAGGATTAGGTAAAGAATATGTGCTTCAAACAGAGTCCTTGTCAGCTCTCCGTGGCAAAATAGATATTTCCGCTTCGGTAAAAGAGCAATCAATGCTAAAAAAGCAGTTGGTGTGTAATTATGACGAGTTTTCCGTAAACTCTTATATGAATCGAATTATCCGCACGACTATGGATACTCTTGTAAGAAGCAGTATCAGCAAGGACAGAAAAAAGCAGCTTCGTAAACTTCTCATCTATTTCTCAGAGGTAGAACCACTGAGTCGAGAAAGTATAAACTGGAAGCTGCAATTTAACAAGAACAATCAGACATACCAAATGCTGATTTCGATTTGTTACCTGATACTTAAAGGATTGTTACAGACAACATCTGACGGAAGCACAAAGTTGATGGATTTCCTTGATGAACAGCGTATGTGCAGGCTATATGAAAAGTTTATTCTTGAGTATTACAGGAAGGAACATCCTGAAATAAAAGCGTCGGCTTCTCAAATTCCGTGGGATACTGATGACGGATACAGAGAAATGCTGCCGGTTATGCAGAGCGATATTATGCTGAAACAAGGCAACAAGACATTGGTAATTGACGCAAAGTATTACTCTCATACAACGCAAAAGCAGTATGATGTAAACACTTTGCATTCAGGCAATCTGTATCAGATTTTCACTTATGTTAAAAACCTCGATACTGATAATACCGGCAATGTATCGGGAATGTTGCTTTATGCAAAGACCGATGAATTGGTATTGCCGAACAATAATTACAAAATGGGCGGTAATGCAATTTCAGTAAAAACGCTTGATTTGGATTGCGATTTTTCAGAAATACGGAGACAGTTAGATGAGATAGTTTATTCCTGCTTTGATTCAGAATGAATTAAAAGCTATGATTGTTGTTTTGAAAGGAGTTGAGAGAAATATGGAAAACAATAAAGCAGTATTACTTGAGTTAGTTGTTGATGAACAAAAGTGTATTTTTCCCAATACAATATCCGAAGCACTTATTGACGCAAACGATGAACGAATCAATTTGGAAGAACAGCTTTGTGAAACACTTGAAACAATAAAGGCTCTCACTCCGGAATGTGATAAATACGATTATATTTTATCTGCAAGTTCAGGGGCTTTATGCGGAATAATAGATGTTTTTCTTGTTGGCAAACCGGGCGAATCACCATTAGGAGAAATAACAGACAAGTGGTTTGCTAATAGGACGATTGATTTTGCCAAACTCTGTGGATACACAGGAGAAAAAGACTCGTTATCGTCGGCAATTAGTTTCCTCGAAAAGAAATTCAAAATTCCTTATGACCAAAGTGTAGGTGGAGGAATATTCCGTGACTTAATAAATTTAACTCCTAATAACCATCATTTTAAATCACTTGGTCATAATCCGACATTATTAGGACTGTTTTTTTCTATTCTTAATCAATTTACGAATACATCTGATTTTGTGTCAGATGGTGAAATAATATCTCTAAACAATTCAGATGGAAAGTTTGAGTTACACGGAGATAACATACCAAGTAAGATTTTTTGCGGCATAGCAAATTGGATTGGTCATTTGATTTCAGATGTGTCTGGTTCTTCAAGTAGCAAAGGTAGAGGAATGGGCATACCTTCCCCAATATTGGCTTGGAGCAATGATGTAATTGCAATAAAGAGGAAACTTAATATTCCTGCATCTGAGTTTGATAAATCGGTTAGCGAGATTGCCTTGAAATTGTTTGAAAAGGGATATGATGTCCGATTTCAAACAACGCAAGCAATTCCTGTGTTTATAAATGAAATGATTGTAAGACTCTTTTATTCAATAAGGCGTCTCATCAAATATTTCATTACTGTTCCGCCAAAAGAAAAAAACTTAGCTATGTTATGGGAAACCTGCGAACCATTTTCAAATGCGACGGTAAAAAGAATGCTTACAGTTGCACACGGAACATTCTGCTTAATAGATATAGGAGATGCGTCGATTAGAGCAATAGCCACTGGTGGTGGAACTTTTAACATTTCAGAGTTCCTTATGCGATTCAATGTTGTAGGGATAGGTCGCTTTACAATTTCGCTTTATGGAGAAGTAAAACGAGGAATAAAGTCAAAAAAAACTAATACTGATGTCACATTCATAAAAAGAGAGACAATCATTGTTGACGACTACATAGAAGGACTGAAAACTCTCTCCGAAGCGTACGACGATAAAGAATTGCTGAACTTTATAAATGATTTTCAAACAAGCAATTTGTATGAAGATGCTTTTGCAAAGTCGGTGCGTCTTGCAGAATTACGTAATGTGCCAGATGAAAAAACGGTAAAATCAAAGGCAGAAATAGACTGTTACTTTCGAGGAGGTTCTATATGAACAGCAAGAAAAAATCAAAACTTAAGTTGGCACAAGATGAAGCTCAAGCCGCTATAAATAAAACAAACAAAAAGATAGAAGAACTTGGTGAATATTCAAACAGCCTGTGCTTAGAACTAAACAGAATTCAAGAACTCTTTGATGAAATTCGCAACATCCCGAACGACAAGAAATTAGAATGTGAAAAGTTAAAGAAAATTCGTTTGAAATGGAAACAGCAAGCAGAAAAAATCGAAAGTGATTACAGAGCAGCAGCAGTAAAAAATGCAGGGGCAGGTGCGGCTGGGGTGGGAGCAGGAGTTGCAGTGGTTGCACTTGGCCCCACAGCAGCGATGGGAATTGCAACTACTTTTGGTGTTGCTTCTACCGGCACTGCTATTTCTACATTAAGCGGAGCAGCAGCTACAAACGCTGCATTAGCATGGCTTGGTGGTGGAGCACTTGCTGCGGGTGGTGGCGGTATGGCTGCCGGAAACGCTTTTCTGGCTCTCGCCGGTCCGGTCGGATGGGCAATAGCTGGCGTTGCTCTCATAGCAAGTGGATTGATGTTTTGGAAGTCTGCCAGCGACAAGAAAAAAATCGAGAACATCTTTACACTTATTAGCGAACGAGATGTTAAATCCTACAAACTTGCTATCGTTGAACTAAGTGAGCGTATTTCAAGAATCGAAACTGAATGCGAAACGCTCAAAGAAGCAATTTGCAAGATAAAGAGCTTTGGAACGGATTACGAGGTTATGACAGAGGCACAGCAATATGAACTTGGTGCGTACCTTAATCTAATGTTGTCCTCCACACAGTTACTAGTTAATCCGATTGCGGGCTTATTGCCGAAATTTGCTGATAGTGAATTTGATATGTATATTGCTTGGAAAAAAAGAAAAGCAGATACTTCAATGTGCAACGATTATAAACCTATGATTATTTCCTTTGCAAATCTGCTTTACAAAATTGATTTGGATGATAAGGATAAGAAACTTCTATATAAAGCTTTCAAAAAGAACAAAAAATTGTTAAAGACTATGGATATTAAAAAGAAAGACTTTTCAATAGAAATTATTGATGCAGTTGAGGAAGCACTTTCATATTGCTACCAGTTAAAAAAAGCCTGATTCACGGATTTGATGATACTTCTGATTATTCTACACGGCATAGTTTTTAGAATATCAAAGGTCAGTTATGTTTATAAAGCGAGGTGCGATTGAATGGACGAAAAAGAAATCAGAAAAAGACTTGCCGGTCGTGCCGCAGAGTATCTGATGGTTAGGGACGATGAAGAAAATGCTAAGACGACCGCAGAAGTATCTTCATCGGGTAATGTTATTGTATTCCCTGATTTTGAAAAGCTGAAAAGCGAAGTAGAAAAAATGCGTACAGAACTGTCAATGCTTTTGCTGGAGCGTGACGAGCTTCAATTCGTTATCTGTAAGAATATAGAGACAGAATATATGCTAAAACTCGGCAGTATTGAGTATAAGGCGTATGAAGCTCAATGTGCCGCTCTGCGACTGAAACGCAAAATCGAATTGATTCAGGCAAAGAAAAATAGACAGGAAAAGGTCATTATTTCTGCTATTGAGGAAACTCTCGATAGCGAATTTGCAGAGTATCAAAAACAACTCAACGAGCAGATTGATAGGATGAATGACGCTCTTAAACGAAGTAAGGCGGAAGTTCTGTCTGACGAAGATAACAAGGAACTTAAAAAGCTCTATCGTAAAATAGTAAAGGCATTACACCCTGATATTAACCCCGATGTTTCCCAAGCACAGGTTCAATTATTTGATAATGCAGTATCAGCCTATAAAAGCGGCGATTTGGGAACACTGAGGATTATCGGCGAAATGGTCGGAAACAATCCGCTGCCTGAACAGCATAAGGACGCTATGACACAGCTTGTCGAAGAACGTGAGCGTTTACAGGGACTTCTGAAATCAATAAGAGAGAGCATTGATAATATCAAATCAGAGTATCCGTACACGATGAAGGATATTCTTGAGGATACAGAGAGAACTGAGCAGAAGAAGCAAGAACTTGAAAGTATCCTTGAACAATATAACGAGCTTATCTCTATTTATAAGGCGAAAATCGAAGAAATGTTGAGGTGAGATTATGGGCGATTTGGTTAAATCCGGCGGTAGCGGACTTGTAGGACTGTTACACGGCAAAGGCGGAGAGATTTCCATACCAAAACCCTTTCAAAAAGATATATTCCTTTTTGATACATATGTAGCCGGGACAACCCATATTGAAGGTATTGAAGAATTAGAGCCACATTTGAATAACGATGATAGACTTGAATTTTTCAGAGAACCCGATAACCGATATGATAAGCAAGCAATTGTCATTAAGACTGTTGACGGCGTAAAAATCGGTTATGTGCCGAAGCAGGATAATGTAATATTTGCCCGTCTAATGGACGCCGGGAAGCTCCTTTTCGGTAGAATTACTTCAAAGGAAAAGAAAGGCTCGTGGGTCAAGATTTATATTAAGGTTTTCCTGCACGAGTAATGAAAAACGAGATGAACTGAGAGAATTTATTATGCCTATACCATATGATAAATTGACCTATAACGACATTTTACACCATCAGGCAGCGTATGAGTGCTTCGACAAAGCAGGAAAAGAGTTGTTTCCTGATTGGGATATTATTGGCTTTGAAAAAGCGGTGCTTGGTTGTGGGGATAATCATTATTTGTTTATGGCTGAACAGATTAAAAAAGTTCCTCATCTTTTTGGAGATTTAGATGAAACTATGCCTTTTCTCCGGTTTCGAGAAGAAGGGCAGCATTACGGCTATGAGTTATTCCTTTCTCCTCCAAAGCATTGGGGTAGCCGAGGTGCGCCATTATGGTGGGCATATGCAGCACGCAAATTCACCTATGACAAACTACCTATGGACGAACAGTTCTTCTATGAAAAATATAAGAGTATTGTCCAAGAGTTTGGTATGAGGATTTATAGCAACCACCTTGTCTATATTGAACGATTTGCTGCCGGTGGAATGAGTTCGGGAATGGTTGGGGAAGAATTTGTTCGAGAAGGTTGGTATGATGTGAGACGCAGAAACCGTCTATATCAATCTGATAAAGTTGTCTCTCAAACTCTTTATTTAGATAAGGTTAAAGAGAGAATTGCTTGGTATTGCGATACAACGAATACTATTGATTATGAATTGAACCCTGATTTTGACAGCGACAGTTTTCTATTTGCATTTGAGGATACGGATATGAACGACCATCAAAAGGAAATCGTCGCTCAGCTTTGGGGAATATATACCGGAAAACCAATGAGCAAAAAAGAAGTCGCTGAGAATATGGGAGTCACATATAATAGAATCCGTCAGGTGGAAATATGCTGTCTGCGTCATATACTTCGCAACAGAAATAGAAACACTTTAATAATAGAGAAATAGTAAAGACCGTCAGATCTCATTCGAGACTTGACGGTCTTACATTTTGTGATTGTATTTAAGAAAATCGTTTTGGTGTTCCTGTTTGCGAAGTTGATAGCCTTGTGCAATCAGCGTATCCACTTTCAGAGCAATCAGGTTGATGTCGGAACTCATTGCCCGTGCAATCTGCTGAATGTCATAGCCGTTTTCAATGTATTCCAAAATGGTGTCGTCCGGTAGCGAAGCTTGAGAAGCGAAGATGTTTGCTTCATACTCCATACGGTTTTCTCTCATATCAAAGATGTTGAACTCTTTGAACCCGCCGACAGCAACAGCTTCTTGCCTGTGTAGAACATCGTGCCCGATTTCGTGCCATAGCACTATCTGCTCCACGACCGGGTGCATACCGTTTTTAAGGAAAACAAAGCGGTTCTTCAGAATAACCTTGTATGCTCCACGCTGCTTGTCAAAATTCCGGTAGATTATATTGATACCAAGCTCTTTTGCGACCTTGTATGGGTCACGAGTACCGCAGCGGTCAATGAGCTTGTTTACGATTTTCACAATCTCAGCCGTAGTGTAATACCCCAATCCGGCTCACCTCCCATATTATAGTATATCGGATATTTACCCTATAATAAATTATAAACTATTATGTGTCCCATATATTGGACTTAGTTCACTTCGAGGATTACTCGTCTTTGCGGTATTTCTTCGGGGTGTATTTTTTATTGTTTTTCTTAGCGATGAGATATGCTTCCTGAATGGCGTCCACCATTTCACGCATATCCTCGTCAGCCATTTCGCCGCCGGCAAACAGACCGGTAACTTCTGCAAGCAACTCCTGAGCCTGTCTTGCTCCTCTGCGTCCGTACTTATCCTCTACATCGGCGATGAAAGCGTCATCCTCAGACAGCAGATAATTCACATTTACATTTAATGCTTCTGCCAGCTTCTTGTATCTTTCCATTCCTCTCGGACGGGATTTATCATTTTCATAAGAACCAATTATGCGTCGGGTTACGCCGATTTTAGCTGCCAACTCATCTTGACTCATACCAAGCTTTGTTCTTTCAGCCCTGACTTTTTCACCGAATGTCATTGTGATTTCACTCCTTAAAAGAATATTTACAGTTGAACTACCCATTTGCTCTTGACAAGTACAGTTGAAGTGTATATAATATGAATTGGGAAGTTGAACTACACATAGTGTACACCAAACTACCCAAATTGTCAAGGGGGTTCAGAAAATGTTACGAAGCATACTTCATTGTGATATGAACAACTTCTATGCCAGCGTCGAATGTATGCTCGACCCCGCATTGAAGAAATATCCGATTGCTGTCTGCGGCTCTGTGGAGGAACGACACGGTATCGTGCTTGCGAAGAACTACAAAGCAAAGGCTTTTGATGTGAAAACCGGGGACGCAGTATGGCAGGCTAAACAGAAGTGCAAGGACTTGGTTGTAGTGCCGCCCCATTATGAGGAGTATATCAAATACTCAAAGCTTGCGAGAAGCGTTTATGAGCGATATACCGACCAAGTTGAACCATATGGTATGGACGAATGTTGGCTGGATATTAGCGGGACAGAAAGCCTTTTCGGTTCGCCGGAAAAGGTGGCAAATGAAATTCGTGAAACGATGAAGTTTGAACTCGGCTTGACGATTTCTGTGGGTGTTTCCTTTAATAAGATATTTGCGAAGCTCGGCTCGGATATGAAGAAACCGGACGCAGTAACCGTAATACCAAAGGACACATTCAAAGAAAAGATTTGGGGACTTCCTGCCGCTGACCTGCTCGGTGTAGGACGGGCAACCCAGCGAGTGCTTGACAGCTATTGTATTCGTACCATCGGGGATTTAGCGAATACCGACCCTGAGTTCTTACGCAGAAGATTAGGAAAGAACGGAGTAGTTTTATGGAACTATGCCAACGGTAACGACCTTTCCCTTGTTGCCAAGAAAGACTTTGTTTCCCCTATAAAAAGTGTAGGACACGGTATAACAACAGTAGCAGACTTAGAGAAACCGGAGCAGGTGTGGCCCGTGTTTCTCGAATTGACCCAAGACATCGGACACAAGCTCCGTGTTCACGGACTGAGTGCTGAAGGTGTCGCAATACATATTAGAGACAACACGCTCAATACAAGGCAATGGCAGACGAAGATTGCACTTCCTACACAGTCTCCGATGATTATTGCAAAGACCGCTTTTCAGTTGTTTGAAAAAAGATATGGGTGGAATAACCCTATCCGTTCTGTGACGGTACAAGCCATAAATCTTGTTCCACAAGACACGCCCCGTCAAATAGATATGTTTATGGACGCCGCAAAACAGGACAAACTGGAGCGAATGGAAAAGTGTGTTGAAGAAATCAGACGGCGTTTCGGAAAGGACAGCATAAGGAATGGGGTTCTGTGTCAGAACCTGCGGCTACCACCGGAAAAAGCCGAAATCACTATGCCGACAGGTATGGTCGGTTAAGGAGGGCTTATTGTGATTGACGAAAAAGAGGTTACGGCTTATGTTACGATGCCCGACTGCTTTTTGCAGGGGTGCAGCGAAGATATTGTTATCTTCCGTGCGGACGGCGGAAACCATTTTACCGACTACGGTATATATGAGGGAATGTTCCTGTTCTTTGACCGGAAAAAACGCTTTAAGAAAGGAAGGCTTTCCTGTTACATCAATACTGCCGGAGATGACCGACCCAAGTACAGGGTGTCGGATAAGAACATCGACGGATACAAGCACTTGGGAAGATTAGTTTTGACTTTGAGAAATTACGAGGTATAGAAATGGAATCCGATAGAAGAAAAGTTTATGTTGAAGTAAATGTAACACACAGACCTGATGGGACGGCTCGTCCGAATTTCATCAAGTTTGAGAATGATGAAAAATATGAGATAGACCGTGTAATTCAGAAATGCCGTGCGGCTTCCACCAAAGTCGGAGGAACCGGTATCCGCTACACGGTACAGATTTGCGGCAAGCCCACATTTCTGTTCGACGAAGAAAACGGAAAGTGGTTTGTAGAAGCAAAATCCTAATGGTAGGAGGTTTTGTAACTTGAAACATTTATCGAGATTTGACATCGAAGCGATTGCCGACAAGTATGTTCAGGCATATATGGCACTTCCTGATGTCCGTAACACACAAATATACAGAATTGACCCGGAGCTTCTCTTGGAGAAGGTTCTCGGATTGAATGTCGAATACCAGCACTTATCCTATGACGGTAGTATTCTCGGAATGACCTCATTTACGGAAATGGGTGTTCAGGTATTTGAAGATGATGATAACGAAGCCTTTTTCTTTTTGGACGGGAAAACCGTTCTTGTGGAAAAGGACTTGAACTTTGACAGCAAGCTGAAAGGCAGAAAGAATTTCACCTTAATGCACGAGGGCAGCCATCAGATATTTAAGATGTTGTTCCCGAATGATTACGGTGTAACACAGAAATCTGCCGGAGTACATTATTACAAGGCAAATTCCGAGAGGAATAAGCCAATATCAGATTGGGAGGAATGGCAGGCAAACACGCTTGGAGCTGCTATTCTTATTCCTGAAAACCTCATAAAACAAGGAATGTATCTGTTCAGTCTCGGCGAAAAGATTGAATGCCTGAACAAGATATACTATCCGGGCGTATATAAGAGATTTGATGCACTTGCCGATTTTTTAGGGTGTTCCAAAAAAGCACTTGCTATACGAATGAAACAGCTCGGACTACTGAAAAAGGAGTATCTTGATAATCCTTTTGATTTGGTTACGGTTTATCCGGAGGTGAGCGAGCTATGAAATCGTTGGAACAAAAGATAATCGTAAGGTGCAAAAACTGTGGCTGGCGTATTTTTGACAAGGTAACAATGACAACAGGCGTGATTGAACTGAAATGTCCGAACTGCCACAGAGTAGTAGAGGTTGACCTATCCCTACGCAAGGGAACGGTCAAGTACAGATTAACAAGAAGTAATAACAGAGCGAACAATTAAATATCGGGCAGATGTACCGAGCCACGAGTCCTTGAGCGAAAGCTCCTGAGTCATCAAATTGCCGGACGCTGAGAATTAAGGGATAGAAATATCCTAATGTTCTTGGTGTCCGGCTTTTTTGTCGCTCCCGAAAGGAGCAAGACCGTGACATATAAGTGGCTGGCATATATCGCCAAGTATCCGTAATCTCCGAATTTTTGATTTCAACCAAATTCAAAAATTCAAATTTAAGGAGATTACGACAATGACAAAACTTACATTAGAACAACAGGAATTATTATTTGCGAACGACTGCAAACTCATCAATCTGCGGTATGAATACCACGGTTACACCGGCAAGGAGAAATGGGCGATTGTAACAGAACTGGCAGAAGAAGAATTGTGGGTTAAATACCCTGATGTTATCCGTCGGTACACTCCGTTCATTCTGCTTTCTATGGCTCAGGGCGAAGTGATTGACGAGTCATACAGAAACAACGATAAGTACGAAAAGCGAGCAAAAAGAACAATCGATGTGTATGGGTATGAAGATGACATCTCTGAACAATTCCACCGGGAACTGATTACTCCGTTTGTTGACCCGTTTGAGCAAGCGGAGGAAGAACGGATTGAGGAAGAAAAGGAACAGCTCCGCCAGTTAGAAATTGCAAAAGTCAGAAAGGTCTTAGAAATGCTGAAACCTGTTCAGAGAGAAAGACTGATAAAAGCGATTTTGTTAGGTATGAGTTCAAGAAAAATTGCAAAGGAAGAAGGAGTATATTACAGCGTTGTAGATAAGTCGATTGCTGCCGCAAGAAAAAATTTCAAGAAATTTTATGAAAACCTCTGATTTTGGGTGTGCATTTTGACCCCCTTTGTCCAAATGAGTGAAGGGGTTATTTCAATTCCGGATAAGAAATGCACTTTCAAAACTAAATGAACAGAGAGGTTATACATATATGCAGAGAAAAGAAATTCAGCGTGGAGATTTATTCTACTACGATTTTGGAAAAAGAGAGGGGTCTGTCCAGTCGGGAGAGAGACCTGTAATGGTAATTCAGGCGGACAACTTTAATGCAAACGCTCCGACAATTATTGTTGCGGCTGTTACAGCTGTGATGAAAAAGAAGTATCTTCCTTCACACATCATTTTGGGTGAGGACTTCGGTCTGAAGAAGCCGTCAATGGTTCTTCTTGAACAGATACAAACCGTCAATAAGGACGAACTGACAGACTACATTGGTTCGGTAAACGATGAAAGGCTTTGGAAGCAAATTAACGCAGCTCTTAAAAAGACTTTCGGTTTATGGATTTACAACACAGACAGAAACGGAGATGTTCGCTGCTTATGTCCCAAGTGCCTGAGCGACTATATCCACGACCCAAATTATATTGTCAGGCGTCTTGACCCTTTTGCTAAAAGCAAAGACCACTGCGACAAGTGTAATAACAGCGGTTGGGATTATATCGTTTATGACAAACGCACCTCGGTCAAAGGAAAGGGGTGCAGGAATGTCTAATAGCAGTGAAAAAAAGAAGCGTTACAACATTCCTCTTTGGTGTAAACCAAACCTGTCTATTGAGGAGGCGGCAGCTTATTCCGGTATTGGAATGGGAAAGCTTTACGAAATGACGGAAAGTCAGGATTGTCCTTTTGTTCTTTGGATTGGTAGCAGAAGAATGATTAAAAGGAAAGTCTTTGACGAGTTTATCGAAAGGCAATACTCGATTTAAGGAAAAAGTCAAGTCTGCGATGAGCCGATTCGCATAATTGGCGTACCGCAGACTTTTGAGTATGATGTAATCACCAAAGGCAAGGAGGTTACAGCGTATGTCTGACAAACAACTTAAATCCAAAATGTCGAGTGTCCCAATTTGGAAGAAGATGAACCTTACAGTTGAAGAAGCCTCGGAATATTCGGGCATTGGCGCATCAAAGATAAAAGAACTGTCGAATAGCGAAGATTGCCCTTTCGTTCTTTGGAACGGAGCAAAGCGATTGATTAAAAGAAAACAATTTGAGGAATACCTGTCATCGCAGTATTTCCTCTGATGGAGGTGGTGTTATGGGAAATAAGCAGGCTGAATTGAACAATTCAGGTAATCGGGTGGAAACCGTGCCGGTTTGGGTAAAGCCTTACCTTACGATTGATGAAGCGACCGCTTACACAGGCATAGGTAGAGACAAACTCTATGAGATGACAAGCCAAGAAAAATGCCCGTTCGTGCTGTGGGTAGGAAACAGACGAATGATTAAGAGACGAGTTTTTGATGAGTACATTGAGAAAATGTACTCAATATAGGAAGGAGGGCTTATGGACAACGATGTTTTAGCTTACAGAGCCTTACTCGAAAAGCGTAAAGAAAACGCTCCCTTTTGGGAGAAGAAGGTTCTAACGGTTGAGGAAGCAGCCGAGTACACCGGTATCGGCAGGACAAAAATCAGGCAAATCATAATGAAGGGTGATTGTCCCTTTGCTGTCACTAACGGTGTTCAGGTCTGTGTAATCCGAGACAAATTTATTGATTATCTTGATAAGCAATTTCGCATTTAAGGGAGGAAAAATTATGCCAAGAACAAAAAGAAAAGACAAATCAAGAGTAGTGCTTCGTACAGGCGAATCACAGAGAGCCGATGGTACATACCATTTCAGTTGGACGGATGCCAACCACAAAAGGCGTTATGTGTATGCCAAGACACTTGATGAACTGCGATACAAAGAGGAACAAATCGCAAAAGACAAGAGCGATGGCATTAAGGCAGAAGCTCGTTACACAACGGTCAATGACATATATGAGCTTTGGAAGGATTTGAAGCGAGGACTGAAAAACAACACCTTTGAAAACTACAAGTATATGTATGAGACCTTTGTCCGTCATCAGATAGGTTCAAAGACTGTATCTTCTCTGAGAAAAACAGATATAAAGAGGTTCTATAATTACCTTGCAGACGAACGCCATCTAAAGCCAGCGACCATTGATAATATTCATACGGTTCTCCATCAGATTTTGGATATGGCGGTCGATGATGACTACATCAGGAATAACCCGTCAAACAATGTGCTCAAAGAGTTGAAACAGTCCCATTGTTTTCAGACCGAGAAGCGTAGAGCCTTAACAAAGCCGGAGCAAGAGTTGTTTCTTGACTATTTGAAAAACTCTCCGACATCAAAGTATTGGTATCCGGTGTTTGCGGTTATGATTGGTACGGGACTTCGTGTTGGAGAGGTTACAGGGTTAAGATGGTGCGATATTGATTTGGAAGAAGGTATCATTGATGTGAACCACACGCTGGTTTACTATGACCACCGTACCGAGGGCAGTAAGCGTGGCTGTTACTTCAATGTTAATACGACAAAAACTCCGGCAGGAAGAAGAAAAGTGCCTATGCTCGGTTTCGTCAAAGAAGCATTCTTAATGGAAAAGGAAAGGCAGGAACTGCTCGACCTTCACTGCGAAGCGACCGTCGATGGATATACCGATTTTATCTTCATCAACCGTTTTGGTCAGCCGCAACATCAGGCAACCCTGAACAAAGCAATCCGCCGCATTATTCGTGACTGCAACGACGAGCAGTTATTGAAAGATGAAAACGCAGAAGTATTGCTCCCACATTTTAGCTGTCATTCTTTAAGACACACTTTCACAACAAGAATGTGCGAAGCGGGGGTAAATGTTAAGGTCATTCAGGACACGCTCGGTCATAAGGATATTTCAACTACGCTTAACATCTATACCGATGTAACGAAGGAACTGAGGAAGTCCGAATTTGAAGGTCTTGACTCCTACTTCAAAAATGAGTATAATAAAGTGTCGGTTTGACAGATTAAATTGATACGGACTTCATAGTTGGTGGATTAGAGCATTTACATCATTTACATCAATTTTTACACAAAGCCCCCACGAAACTAATCGAAAATAAAGTAAAGTAGGATTTTGAAAAAATCTGATTTGCGACTTATTTTGAACTATGTTGGGTTATAGCAAGAATTGAAACGATGTCCTAAATCGTCCCGACAATGAAGCCGCTGGACTCTGACAAGAAGGTTTC
>OLNQ01001692.1_pt1 | contig 20426 bp, 20 predicted proteins | sample 1672821 | NCBI WGS metagenome assembly OLNQ01 (sample SAMEA3136727, study PRJEB25190) | human gut metagenome | biome: human gut; feature: human-associated habitat; material: faeces | place: Austria | collected 2013 | reverse complement strand
GCCAGCTGGTCGTTGACGATGCTGTCCACCAGCGTGCGGATATGGGCGTTGCCCAGCTTGGCCTTGGTCTGGCCCTCGAACTGGGCCTCCGTCAGCTTCACGGAGATGACGGCGGTGATGCCCTCCCGGACGTCCTCGCCGGAGACCTTGTCGCCCTCCTTGATCATGCCGTATTTCAGGCCGTAGGAATTGAGCACGCGGGTCAGCGCCGCCTTGAAGCCCGTCTCATGCATACCGCCCTCCGGCGTATGGATGTCGTTGGCGAAGGAGACGATGGTCTCGTTATAGCCGTCGTTGTACTGGATGGCGATCTCCGCCGTGCTGTCGCCCTTGGCGCCGGAGAGGTAGATGACCTCCTCGTGGAGGGGGGTCTTGTTCCGGTTGATGAAAGTGACGAACTCCCGGATGCCGCCCTCATAGCACATGGCCTCGGACTGCTCTCTGCCGGGGCGGGCGTCGGTGATGGTGATACGCAGACCGGCGTTGAGGAACGCCTGCTCCCGCATACGGGTGTGCAGCGTCTCATACTCGTAGTCCAGCGTGTCGAACATCTCCGGGTCGGGCTTGAAGGTGACGGTAGTGCCGGTGTGATCCGTCTCGCCCACGATCCGCATCTCCTGGGTGATGTGTCCCCGGGAGAATCGCATTTCGTAGATCTTGCCTTCCTTGTGTACCTGCACGGTCAGCCACTCGCTGAGGGCGTTGACCACGCTGGCGCCCACACCGTGCAGGCCGCCGGAGACCTTGTAGCCCCCGCCGCCGAACTTGCCGCCGGCGTGGAGCACGGTGAACACCACCTCCAGCGCGGGGCGGCCCGTCTGGGCCTGAATGTCCACGGGAATGCCGCGTCCGTTATCGCTGACGGTGATGGTATTGCCGTCGTTGATGGTCACATGGATATCGGTACAAAAGCCCGCCAGCGCCTCGTCGATGGAGTTGTCCACGATCTCATAGACCAGATGGTGCAGGCCGCTGGCACTGGTAGAACCGATATACATACCGGGCCGCTTACGCACGGCCTCCAGCCCCTCCAACACCTGTATTTCCGCCGCGTTGTACTCGTTGGCCGCGACATTCTTTTCCATATCTGCCATATACTATTCTCCTTTCCCCTGAGCGCGTCTTTGCAGCGTCTGGGAATTCAGCTGGGATATATAAACGATCTGCCGGTGGTAGGGGTGGTCGCAGACCACAAACGCCCGCGGGATATCCTCACAGGCGGTCTGTACCACGCCCTCACGCTCCGCGCCGTCCAGAAATGCCCTTGTTATTTTGGAAGTGGATGTGTTGTCCAGATCAAAGATGCCGATGATGCGCTTATCCTCCAGCATCACGTTCTGCCCGATATGCAGGTACGCCATCACAGCACCTCCCCGTTTCGGATATGGAACACCCGGCCATGCAGCATGGTGTCCAGCCGGTCGTTCTCGCAGCAGGTGATGAACACCTGTCCGCCCTGTATCCGGTTCAGGACGTATTCCTGCCGCCGCGGGTCCAGCTCGCTGAGCACGTCGTCCAGCAGCATCACCGGATACTCGCCCACGGCGTTTTTATGGATCTCCCGCTCCGCCAGCTTCAGGCTCAGCGCCGCCGTGCGTACCTGCCCCTGCGAGCCGTACTGCCGTGCGCTGCGTCCGTTGATGAGCACCTCCACATCGTCCTTGTGTGGGCCGGACAGACACAGCCGGCTGGCGCGCTCCGCCGCCAGATGCGCCTCCTGATGGCGCCGCAGCGCCTCACATATCTGCTCCTGCGGCGCGAAGGGGTCCTCCACGGTCTTCACCGTCCGGTACAGGAGCGTCAGCTCCTCCTTTTCGCCGGAGCACTCAAAATGCGCCTGCCGTGCGTACTCCGCCAGCGACACGCAGTACCGCGCCCGGTAGCTGATCAGCACCGCGCCCACACGGCACAGCCGCTCGTTGAAATCCGGCAGCATCTGCAAAAGCTGGGGGTGCTCCTCGCTGTCCCGGAGGATACGGGTCTTGTGCTCATGGAGCCGGGTATACTCCGCCAGCGCTTCGGCATACCGGGGACGCAGCTGGCACAGGGACAGATCCATGAACCGCCGCCGCTCCGCCGCCCCCGCTCGTATGAGGAACAGATCCTCCGGGCAGAAGAATACGGTGTGCAGCACGTCGGACAGCGCCGCGCCGGTCTTGGCAGGTACACCGTTCACCGTCATCTTTCGCCGTTTGCCGCGGAAAAGTTGTATCTCCGTGGTGAACGCTCTGTCCCGCGAAAAGATCTGTCCGGTAAGGGAAGCATCCTGCCGTTCAAAGCCGATCAGCTCCCGGTCGCCGTGGGCGCGGGGGCTTTTCCCGCAGGAGAGGTACACGGCGGCCTCCAGCAGGTTGGTCTTTCCCTGTGCATTTTCGCCGTAAATGACGTTGCACCGCTGGTCAAACGCCAACGTCTGCCGTTGATAGTTCCGCCAGCCGTCCAGCGTCAGCTTATCGAGCCGCATAGGTGACCGTGTAATGCTGGCCGTTGAAGCACACGTCGTCGCCGGGACGGATCTTCCGTCCCCGCATGGCGCAGACCTCGCCGTTGACGGTGACCTCTCCCTCCTGAATGACCATCTTTGCCTCGCCGCCGGTCTGTACCGCCGCGGCGAACTTCAGCAGATCCTGTAATTTGATGTATTCCGTTGTGATCTCAATTTTTTCCATAGATGTATTATATCCTTATATCATTTTGTATAAAAGGGAAGTCCCGTGTTCTCCCTGTGTGCGGCAGGAGCGCCGGACGGAGGCAGCGCGCGGCATTTCCCTTTTACTGTGCCTTCAGTCTGACGGGCAGCACCATGTAGAGGAACTCGTCCCCGCCGTCCACCGGCGTGATGATGCAGGGGGAGATGCCGGTGTTCAGCTGCATATGGACCTTGTCCGCCGGCGCATACCGCAGAGCGTCCATGAGATAGCGGTTGTTGAAGCCGATCTCCAGCTCCCGGCCGTCGCCCTTGACGGGACAGATATCCTTAGCCTCGCCGTTGCCGGTGCGGGCGGAGAGATAGACCTTATCCATATCAAAGAGGCAGCGGACGGGGCTTTTCAGCTTCTCGCTGATGACCACGGACACGCGATCCAGGCTCTCCAGCAGTGCCTTCGTCTCCACCTCCACGCAGATGGGGTTGTTCTTGGGGATGGCGTTGCGGTAATCCAGGAATTCACCCTCCAAACGGCGGCAGATGAGCTGGGTATTCTCCACCTCGAACATCAGATGGCGCTTGCCCTGCACCACCGTCAGCAGCGCGTCGGTATCGGCGCAGATCTTCTCCACCTCGTTGAGAGCCGTTCCCGGCGCCACGAAGCGGAACGCGCCGCCGTCGATACGCTCCAGCGGCTCGCGGCGCAGCGCCAGACGGAAGCCGTCCACCGCCACCATGGTCAGCCCTGTGTCGCCGATCTCAAACAGGGCGCCGGTATGGATGGGCCGGGCCTCGTTGGTGGACACCGCAAAGCTGGTCTGGTTGATCATGGCCTTCATGGTCCGCTGCTGGATGGACACGGAGAACTCATCGTCCACGGTGGGCATCTCCGGATAGTCGTCGGCGGACAGACCGGGCAGCTCGAAGCTGGCGTCGCCGCAGACCATCTTGACCACATATTTCTCATCGGCGGAGAAAACCACGATATCATCGGGAAGACGGCGGATCATCTCGCCGAACAGACGGGCATTCAGGACGATGCGTCCCTCCTGATGGATCTCGGCGGGGATGGCGGTGCGGATACCGGTCTGCATATTGTAGCCGGACAGCGTCAGCTGGGTGTCGCCCTCCAGCAGCACACCCTCCAGCGCGGGGATGGAGCTTTTGGCAGCCACGGCGCGGGATACGGTACTGACGGCCTGCTGCAGCAGCGTTTTTTCGCAGGAAAATTTCAGCATCTCGTTTTCAATCCTTTCTGTAATTTGCAGGCATATTTTTCAGAATCAAAACATAAACTAATCTTTTTTTTAGTAACAGGAGTCGTAGGGGTCACGGAATGTGGAAATCCCCGTTTTTCCCTGTCTTTCCAACGGTTTCTTTTCCACCGCTTTTCTGGAAATCAGGCGTGGATTATACACCGTTTTTTCCTTTTTCATGTTGTCCACTCTTTTTCCCGGTGGATTCCACGGGATTTGTGGAAAACCTCACCGCTTGTTGTTGATGTTGGTGGTGATCTCCTTGACCCGCTCGGCAAAGACCGGATCGGACTGCATCTGCTGCTCCACCTTTTGCAGGGAGTGGAGGATGGTGGTGTGGTCGCGGTTGCTGAACTCCTTGCCGATGTCGTTCATAGGCAGGCCGTTCATCCGCCGGATCAGGTAGATCGCCACCTGACGGGCGGTGACCACATCCCGCCCGCGGCTCTGGCCGCGGATGGTATCCTCGTCCAGATGGTAGTACTTGGCCACATAGCTGATGATGATCTTGGGGGAGGGGACATATTCGTTGCTCTTGAGCAGCATATCCCGGACAGCGCGGCCCACAGCCTCCTCGTCCACCTGATCGCCCAGCAGATCCCGGTAGGCCAGGATCTTGTTGAGGGTACCCTCCAGCTGCCGCACGTTGGAGGTGACGTTCTCGGCGATGTAGTCCGAAACCTCGGCGGGCAGCTTGACGCCCAGCGCGGCGGCCTTGTTCTGGATGATGGCCAGCCGCGTCTCAAAGTCCGGCGGCGCCACGTCCACCATCAGACCCCACTCGAAACGGGTACGCAGACGGTCCTCCAGCTGCGTCATCTCACGGGGCGGACGGTCGGAGGTCAGCACGATCTGCTTGCCGGACTCGTACAGGGTGTTGAAGGTGTGGAAGAACTCCTCCTGCGTCTGGATCTTGCCGGCGATGAACTGGATATCGTCCACCAGCAGAACCGTGGCCTCCCGGTATTTCTCGCGGAACTCCGCGTTCCGGTTTTCCCGGATGGAGCTGACCAGCTCGTTGGTGAAGTCGTCGCCCTTGATGTAGACGATCCGCGCCTCCGGCCGCCGCCGGTTCACCAGATGGGCGATGGCGTACAGCAGGTGGGTCTTGCCCAGGCCGGAATCGCCGTAGATGAACAGAGGGTTGTAGCTCTCCGCCGGCTTCTCCGCCACGGATTTTGCGGCGGCGTAGGCCAGCTTGTTCTGGGGGCCAACCACATACGTCTCAAAGGTGAAGGCGTCGGAGTCGAACAGATCCCCCGGCCGGTCGGGCGCCACGCCGTGATAGGCGGCCAGCTGCTCGTCGCTGAGGATCTTGACCTCCATATCCGTGGAGAAGATGTCCTTCAGCGCCGCCTTGATCTGCGGCAGGAACCGGGCCTCCACGGTATTTTTCTTAAAGGCGTTGCTGCAGTGGAGCACCAGCGCCGAATCCTCCATGGTCACCACGGAGATCTCGTCAAACCAGGTCTTGATGGTGGTGTCGGACAGCTCTCCGCTGAGGCGGGAGAGTATGCTGTCCCACAGATCTGACAGTGATTTCAAAGGAAGCTCTCCTTTCCGTATCCTGTGTGTTTTCTCTCCTATGTAAAGAGGGCGAAAAAACCCTTTATAATTATACCAGAAGCTGTGGAAAAAGTCCATTACATATTCTAAATATAAAGCATATTTCTTTTCGCTGCGGCAGGCGGTTTTCGGAGGAAAGTACGGAATTTTATGTTGACAGGCCGGTTTTCGTTATGTATAATGTATTCCGCGCCGTTTTTAGGCGTTTACCATGTCGACTGCGGCAGGGAACACAGGTCCTCTGCTGTCGAGTAAGAGCGGCGGCATCGCTCCGTCGCCGGATATTTTTCTAAATGGAGGTGTCATGCAATGTTCCGTACCTATCAGCCCAAGAAGCGCCAGCGCTCCAAGGAGCACGGCTTCCGCAAGAGAATGGCCACCCGCAACGGCCGCAAGGTGCTGGCTCGCCGTCGTGCCAAGGGCCGCGCTCGCCTGACCCATTGAGGTCGCGGAAAGTGCATCGCACAGGGAGATAAAGCCTCGAGGGACGGTGGTTCAGCTGCCGTCCCTATTGGTGTTTCTCCGGAAAATGCAATGCGCCTGACAAGCAAACCGGAAAAAAGAGGGAACGTATGGATCCGCAAGTCACGGTCAAGGAAAACGGCGATTTCCGCCGCATCTATCGCAAGGGCCGCTCCGCCGTCTCCGGCGGCGTGGTGGTCTATTGCCTGAAAAACCGGAAGGGCATGAGCCGTCTGGGCGTCACCGTGTCCACCAAGCTGGGTCATGCGGTGGTGCGCAACCGTGTCCGCCGCCGTCTGCGGGAGCTGTACCGCCTGCACAGGCAGGAGATGCTCCCCGGCTATGACCTGATCGTGGTGGCGCGTGTACGGGCCGTGGATATGCCCTATGCCAAGCTGGAAAAGCAGTATCTTCGCTGCCTTGCCCAGCTCGGTCTTTTGCGGGAGGACGTATGAAAAAGCTGATGCTTCACTTCATACGGTTCTACCGCCGTGCTATCTCTCCTCTTTTTCCGCCCACCTGCCGTTTCGTACCCACCTGCTCCCAGTACGCGCTGGAGGCCATTGAGAAGTACGGGGCGGCCAAGGGCGGCTGGCTGGCGCTGAAGCGTTTTCTGCGGTGTCATCCTTTCCACAAGGGCGGCTGGTATGATCCGGTGCCCTGAAACCCCTGAAAACCTCTGAAAACCTCGTTTTATTTCACGACGAAGGAGATCACCCATGTTTGCACAACTCGGATACTACATCTGCGTACCGTTCGCGTGGCTGACCCGCCTGTTCTACACATGGACCGGGTCCTACGGCGTGGCGCTGATCCTGTTCACCCTGCTGGTGAAGCTGGTGCTGCTGCCCTTCCAGCTCAAGAGCAAGAAGAGTATGCTCCGCATGAACCGTATGCAGGGCAAGATCAAGGATATCCAGACCCGGTATGCCAACAACAAGGAAAAGCAGCAGCAGGAGATGGCCGACCTCTACGCCCGGGAGGGTGTGAATCCCATGTCCGGCTGCCTGTGGTCCTTTATCCCGTTCCCCATCCTGATCGCTCTGTACTATATCATCCGTACCCCGCTGCGCTACTTCATGAGCCTGTCCCAGGCCGTGATCGATCAGATCACCGAGCTGGCTGTGTCTCTGGGCTATGTGGCGGGCTCCAGCGGTCAGGCAGCTGCCTATGAGCAGATCTATCTGGCAAAGTTCATCCACGAGCACTGGGCCGATTTTGACGGCAAGTTTGCCGGCCTTATCGACCTGAACTACAACTTCCTGGGCATGGATCTGTCCTCCGTGGGCAAGGACCTGTTCAGCCAGTTCCCCTCCGGCGGCTGGCCCGTCATCGGCATCCTCATTCTGCCGCTGATCTCCGCTGCTCTCCAGTTCCTGATGACCATGATCTCCATGCGGAGCAACAGCAACACCCAGATGAACGGCTCCAGCAAGGCCATGATGTACATGATGCCGCTGATGACGGTGTGGATGGGTTACATCCTGCCCGCCGCTCTGTGCGTGTACTGGATCTGCAACGCCGGCTTCTCCTGCCTGCAGGAGCTGCTCCTCAACAAGCGTTTCAACAAGATCCTGGACCGTGAGGAGACGGACAAGGAGCGGGAAAAGCGGGAGAAGCGCTATGCCAAGATGCAGGCGGCCCGCGAGAATTACAATAACCAGCTGGCATCCGGCAAGGGCGATAAAAAGCCCCAGCCTCAGAAAAAGAAGAAGTCCTCCGACGGCGACCATCGCGGCAGCACCACCGAGGCCGGCCGCGTGGGTCAGCGCCCCTATGCGCGGGGCCGCGCCTTCAGCGAGGATCACTACAACGACAACTGATAAGGAGTTTTGTCTATGAGTTATATCGACGTAACGGGCAAGACTGAGGAGGAGGCCATCCGCAAGGGTCTCGAGCAGTTGGGCATGGACCGCGATGACGTGTCCGTCGAGATACTGGAGCGCGCCAAAAGCGGCTTTCTGGGCATCGGCAGCAATCCCGCCCGCGTCCGCCTGACCTACGGCCCGGAGGAAGCCCCTGTGGCGGAGCCGGCTCCCGTTGTCAAGCCTGTTATACAGAAGCCCGCCGCCGAGAAGGAGCAGAAGCCCGCAAAGCCCGCCGCTCCCAAGGCTGCGGAGAAGCCCGCCCGTCCTGAAAAGACCGAGCGCGCGCCCCGCCCTGAAAAGGCGGACAAGCCCCAGCGCACCGAGCGCCCGGAGAAGAAGGAGATCCCCGCCATCGACCTGCCTCTTTGTGAGGACGACAACGCCCGGCGCATCGTGGACTTTGTCTCCGGCCTGCTGGAGCACATGGACAGCGCGGCGCAGGTGAAGGTCTACGAGATGGAAAAGGGTCGCTATAAGGTGATCCTGGAGGGCGACAAGCTGGGTCAGCTCATCGGCCGCCGCGGCGAGACGCTGGACGCCATCCAGCAGCTGACCAACTACGCCGTCAACACCGGCAGCGACAAGCGCATCCGTATCCAGATGGACGCGGAGAACTACCGCGCCAAGCGTGAGCAGAGTCTGGAGAGCCTTGCCAACAAGGTGGCCGCCAAGGTCGCCAAGTACCGCCGCAGCGTGACGCTGGAGCCCATGAACGCCTACGAGCGCCATGTGATCCACGCCGCATTGCAGGATGTGAAGGGCGTCACCACCTACTCCATCGGCACGGAGCCCAACCGCCGCGTGGTGGTGTCCTACGACCGCGAGAGCCGGTAAAGCCCCTTTTCCCGGAAAAAACGGGAGAAAACACCGCAAATACCTTCCAAAACGGCAGTCCGCAGGGCTGCCGTTTTTCCTTTGCACAGAGGGTATTTCCGCTTTTCAAACGGGGCGGTTTGTGGTACACTATCTGTCAGAAAACGCCGGAGAGGAGGGAACAGCGCCATGTTCCAGCGCGCCTATTTGGAGATCACCAACGTGTGCAATTTAGCATGTGCCTTCTGCCCCGGCACCACACGGGAAAAGCGCTTCATGGCGCCGGAGGACTTTTCACTGCTGGCGAAAAAGCTCCGCCCCTACACGGAGTATCTGTACCTCCATGTCATGGGGGAGCCGCTGCTGCACCCGCAGCTGGCGGAGATCCTCCGCACCTGCACCGAGCTGGGTTACCGGGTCTGTCTGACCACCAACGGCACGCTGCTGCCGGAGCAGCTGCCGCTTTTGCGGGACTGCTCCGCCCTCCACAAGGTCAGCGTCTCCCTCCACTCCTTTGAGGGCAACGGCAAAAGCGATGGACTGGAGCACTATGTGGCACAGGCGGCGGCAAGCTGCCTGTCTCTGGGGGAGCGCGGCGTGATCTGCGCCCTGCGCCTGTGGAACAAGGGCGGCGCGGAGGCGGAAAACGCCCGGATCCTGCGGGCCCTGGATGGCCTGCTGGGGCAGGATACGGCGGCGCTGCCCCCGGACCGCCGGGGCAACCGCAGGCTGGCGGAGCGCCTCTATTTGGAACCGGGCGAGAAATTCGACTGGCCCCATCCGGACAGCGACCGGCGGGACACCCAGTTCTGCCACGGCCTGCGACTGCAGCTTGCCGTGCTGTGCGACGGCACGGTGGTACCCTGCTGTCTGGACAGCGAGGGGCGCTTGGCGCTGGGAAACCTGCTGACCGGGGAGCTGGACGACATTCTGGCGTCGCCCCGTGCGCAGGCCATCTGCCGCGGCTTCGATGCCCGCCAGCCGTCGGAGGAGCTGTGCCGCCGCTGCGGCTACGCGGCGCGTTTCAATAGGTGAGAGATGGAACAAACCAATTTACAAAAACTGCCCGCGCCCCTTCTGGCGTGGTATGACGAGCACCGCCGGGTGCTGCCGTGGCGGGAGCAGGTGTCCCCCTACCGCACATGGGTGTCGGAGATCATGCTCCAGCAGACCCGAGTGCAGGCGGTGCTGCCCTATTTCCAGCGGTTCATGGAGGCCGCGCCGGATGTACAGGCGCTGGCGGCGCTGCCGGAGGAGCAGCTTATGCGCTTGTGGCAGGGGCTGGGCTATTACAGCCGCGCCCGCAATCTGAAAAAAGCGGCGCAGACCGTGGTGGAGGACTTCGGCGGCGTGTTCCCGGACAGCTACGACGGCCTGCGGCGGCTGGCGGGCGTCGGGGACTACACGGCGGGGGCGATTTTATCCATCGCCTTCGGCCAGCCGGTACCCGCCGTGGACGGCAACGTGCTGCGGGTGGCGGCACGGCTCACCGGCGACAGCCGCAATGTGCTGGAGCCTAAGGTACGCGCCGATTTCCGGTGCGCCATGGCGGAGACCATGCCCCATGACCGGCCCGGCGACTTCAATCAGGCGCTGATGGATCTGGGTGCGGCGGTGTGCCTGCCCGGTGGAAAACCCCTGTGCGAACAATGTCCCGCCGCGCCGTTCTGTGCGGCACGGCAGCAGGGGACACAGGCGCTCCTGCCGGTACGGGAGAAGAAAAAGGAGAAGCGGGAGATCCCCCTCACCGTGTTTGCCATGGTGCGGGAGGACGGCGCCGCCGCCCTGCGGCAGCGGCCGAAAACCGGCCTGCTGGCGGGACTCTGGGAGCTTCCCCATGTGGAGGGTACGCTGGACGAGGCGGCAGCCGCCCGCCAGCTGGCGGCATGGGGCGTCACGGTGCTGCGGTGGGAGCGAACGCTCCATGCCAAGCACGAGTTCACCCACCTGCGCTGGCAGATGACCGGCTACCTGCTGACGGTGGCAGGGGAGGGACAGCCGGACTGGCTGTGGGCGGACGCTTTACAGCGGCGGCAGAGGGCCATCCCCTCCGCCTTTCGTGTATTTACGGCGGCGTTGGAGGACGCCGCTGCGGGAGAGAAATCAGATAAAGGAGACTGACACGATGGCACAGCTTTACTTCAAATACGGCGCCATGGGCTCCAGCAAGACAGCCAATGCCCTGATGGCTCGATTCAACTACGAGGAGCGGGGACAGGAGACGCTGCTGGTCAAGCCCCGGCTGGACACCCGGGACGGCGACCACATGGTCTACTCCCGCATCGGACTGAAGCACCCCTGCATCTACTTCGACGAGATGCGCGCCATGGCGGACGCAGATTTGCAGCGCTACGCCTGCATCATCATCGATGAGGCCCAGTTCCTCACCAAGGACGAGGTCTACTATCTGGTGCATCTGGTGGACGACTGCGGCATCCCCGTCATCTGCTACGGTCTCCGTGCCGACTTCAAGGGCGAGCTGTTCGAGGGCAGCTATCACCTGCTGGTGCTGGCGGATAAGCTGGAGGAGGTCAAGACCATCTGCTGGTGCGGCAAGAAGGCGGCGTTCAACGCCCGCTTCGACGATACCGGCCATGTGGTCAAGGAGGGCGCGCAGGTGGTGCTGGGCGCCAACGACAAGTACATCGGCCTGTGCCGCCGCCACTGGATGGCGGGGGATCTCGGCCCGGACTTCGACATCCACGCCCTATGATCTGCCGTCTCTGCCCCCGCAACTGCGGCGCGGCGCGTACCGCCGATGGGGGAAACGGCTTTTGCGCCATGCCTGCGGGACTGCGCGTCTCCCGCGCCGCCCTCCACCACTGGGAGGAGCCGCCTATCTCCGGCACCAACGGCTCCGGCGCGGTGTTTTTCGCCGGCTGCACCCTGCGCTGCACCTACTGCCAGAATCACACCATCTCGGCGGAGGGCTTCGGCAAGGATGTGACCCCCCAACGCCTCCGCGCCATCTTTGAGGAGCTGATCGCCCAAGGCGCCCACAACATCGACCTCATCACTCCCACCCACTTCCTGCCCTGGATCCTCCCGGCGCTGGAGCCCAAGCTCCCCGTGCCGCTGGTCTACAACTGCGGCGGCTACGAAAGGGTGGAGACCCTGCGTTCTCTGGAGGGGCTGGTGGATATCTGGCTCCCCGACCTGAAATATGCCGACGGCGCGCTGGCGTCCCAGCTCTCCGCCGCGCCGGATTATTTCCCCGTGGCGACCGCCGCCATACAGGAGATGTTCCGCCAGACCGGGCCCTATGTGATGGAAAACGGCCTCCTGCGCCGCGGCGTGGTCATCCGTCATCTGGTACTGCCCGGCTATCTGGACAATACCCGCCGCGTTATCGACTGGGTGGCCGAGACCTTCCGCCCCGGCGACGTTCTGTTCTCCCTCATGAGCCAGTACACCCCCCAGCCCGGCGCACAAGGACACCTTGCCCGCCGCCTCACCCGCGCCGAGTACCGCGCCGCCGCAGACTATATGCACAACTGCGGTATCACCGATGGCTTCACCCAAGAGCGCACGGCGGCCAGGGAGGAGTATACGCCAGCTTTTGATTTAACAGGCGTCTGAGCGGCGTTTCTTCCGCCCATACGTCGCTGCGGTTCCTCGCCATACAGCAAGCTTGGCGTCGTCGCCGCGCCTCGTCTGGACGCAAGAACCGCTCGTTCAGGGGATTGGTGCGGCGTTTCTTCCGCCCATGCGTCGTTGCGTGAAAAAGGGGAAAAAACCGGTGGTGGGAGCCTTTCGGACTGTTTGGGTCGTATGGTACATTTGGGAGAAGAAAGTGCCTTTCTTTCGGAAAAATAGGGTGTTTTTTCGTATAAATAGACGTGCTTGGGACAACTTTGTGTTGCTATTTGCAGCGCGTTGTGGTATGCTGACAGCAGAACAAAAAAAGCCGTCTCGGACGGAGGAAAACCAATTTTGCAATGCAGGAGGTACGCACATGAGTTATCCCACCACCGGTCAGGAGGTTTATGTCAGCCTGAACCTGTCCAATACCATGCTCACCGGCATCGGCAAGGGCACCATCACCCGCGAGGAGGTCTCCGCCTCCTACCTCAAGCGTCTGTTCGCCGAGCACGGCGTCATCGTCTCCGCCAAGCCGGAGCAGCGCCGCCTGCTGGAGATCGTCAACGAGCGGTACGATCTGGAACTGAACATCCCCGAGTCTCTGAAGCTGTTCCAGCTCAGCGAGGAGCATCGTCGTCTGGTGGTCATCAGCGTGACGGGTCTGCGCCGCAAGGGCGGCTCTCTGCTGCCGGAGTACACCGAGGAGGAGTTCAACGAGGCCACCTTCGCGTTCGTGAAGTACTATGTACAGGGCACCCACTACGACACGCTGGTGGAGGAGAACAAGAAGCTGAAGTTCGAGCTGGAGCAGGAGCTGGAGTGGCGCAACCGCGTGGACAACTGAGTCTGCTGCAAAAAACGATATAAAAAAGGAGGGACATTCGGTGTCCCTCCTTTTTTATAGGGTCTGCACCAGCCACAGCACCAGCCCGTAGACCACGCTGGCGGCGGTGCCGAATACGATGACCGGCCCGGCCACGGTGAACATCTTTACGGCGGTGCCGGTGATGAGCCCCTCCGTCTGAAAGTCCACGGCGGGGGACGCCACCGCATTGGCAAAGCCGGTGATGGGTACCAGCGTACCGGCGCCTGCCAGACGCGCCAGTTTGTGGTACACGCCCAGTCCGGTGGCCAGCGCCGACAGAAACACCAGCGTCACCGATGTGGCGGTGCCGGCGTCGGCGGTATCCAGCCCCAGTACGCCGTACCAGTGGGACAGGAGCTGCCCAACGGTGCAGATGGCGCCGCCCACCAGAAAGGCCAGCGCCGTGTTCTTGACGATGGGGGACGGCGGCGACATCTGCTTCACCAGCGCCTGATATGCCTCGGGGGTCATGGCAGTCACTTCCTTTCTCCCATAGTGTGCGCCGCAGGGCAGCGTTTCATGCGGGCTTGTCAAAAGCGAGAAAAACGGCTATAATCAGAGAGATAAAATTGAGGAAAGGCGGGTGAGCCCATGACGGATCCGGCACACCCTTTTGGGCGAAAGGCCATACAGCTGGCGGTGATCGATGAGGTGAGCTGCACCGGCTGCGGTTGGTGCGCCATGTTCTGCCCCGTAAAGTGTATTCTTCTGCGGGAGGACGGCATCTATGAGGTGAACCAGCAGCAGTGCATCGGCTGCCGCGGCTGCAAGGTGAACTGCTTTTACGACGCGGTGACCATCCTGCCGCCGCAGGTACAGCCATGAGCGGGCGGCAGGGAAAGCCCGCGCTGGGGCTGTATATCCACATCCCGTTCTGCAAGGCCAAGTGCGCCTACTGCGACTTCTACTCGCTGGCCCACAGCGAGGAGAAGATGGACGCCTACATGGCGGCGCTGCTGCGCCATCTGGAGGAGGTAGCGCCCCGCGCCGCCGGGATGCAGGTGGACACGGTGTATTTCGGCGGCGGCACGCCCAGCTATCTGGGTGCGGCGCGGCTTTGCCGTATCCTGCAAACGGTGCTTCGGCGGTACGACGTGGCAAGGGACGCGGAGATCACGCTGGAGGCCAATCCCGACAGCGCCGGGGACTGGAAGGAGCTGCGGAGGCTGCGGCGGGCGGGCTTCAACCGTCTGTCCCTCGGCGTGCAGTCCACCGACGACGCCCTGCTGCGGCGCATCGGGCGGATACACACCTATGAGCAGGTGCAGCAGGCGGTGACGGCGGCGCGGAAGGCGAAGTTCACGGATCTGAGCCTGGATCTGATCTACGGCCTGCCGGGGCAGACCATGGAGGACTGGCAGCGGACGCTGGCGGACGCCGTGGCACTGGGACCGGAGCATCTGTCCTGCTACGGCCTGAAGCTGGAGGAGGGTACGCCACTGTGGCAGCAGCGGCAGACGCTGACGCTGCCGGACGACGACGCGCAGGCGGATATGTACCTGTACACCGTGGCGGCGCTGGGCGAGATGGGCTACGAGCAGTACGAGATCTCCAATTTCGCCAAGCCCGGTAAGGCCTCCCGCCACAACCTGAAATACTGGCGCATGGAGGAGTATGCCGGCTTCGGGCCGGGGGCGCACTCCGACTTCGGCGGCGTCCGGTACGGCTATGTGCGGGATATCGACAGCTATATCGCGGGCAGGCTGGTGCTGTCGGAGTCCGAGACCGACAGCACGCTGGCGCGGGACTACGAATATGTGATGCTGTCGCTGCGGACGGCGGCGGGCATCGACCGGCAGACCTTTGAGAAGCGCTACCGCCAGCGGTTCCAGCCTATGGAGGCGCTGTTCGAGCAGTACGAAAAAGCGGGCCTTGCCTCACGCACCGAGGGCGGCTGGCGTCTGACGCCCAAGGGCTTTCTGGTGTCCAACAGCATCATCGCCGCCTTGCAGGAGGCGCTGGCGCAGCAGCGTGCGGCGCGGCAGGCGGCCATGGCGGAGGGTAATTTCCGCATCGTATAGCCCCGGCGGCACGGTGTATAGAACGGGAGAGGTATCTCTCCCGTTTTTTCCGCCTGCGCCTTTCCCAAAATCGTTCGGTGAACGAACGTTTTTTCGCGGGAACAGGGGATATTGTAACGGTTTCGTTAATTTTTAGGTGTGCCGCTTGCGCAGCGTGCAGCGGCATGGTAGACTACTTCATTGGATAAAATCGGGCGTTTGCCCATGCGGATAAAATCAGGCGAGTGCCATGGAGGAGCGGGAGTATGGCAAAATTCAGCGTAAAGAGGCCGCTGACGGTATTTGTGGTGGTATTGGCGGTGGTGGTGCTGGGTATCGTGGCGTATCTGCGGATGACGCCGGATCTGCTGCCCAATATGGATTTCCCCTATGTGGTCATCGTCACCGCCGATCCCGGCGCCAGTCCCGAGGCGGTGGAGGAGGAGATCACGCGGCCTATGGAGCAGTCCATGGCCACGCTGGATCAGATCAAGGAGGTCACCTCCACCAGCCAGAACAGCGTGTCCATGGTGATGCTGGAGTTTGAGGACGGCGTGAACATGGACACCATCAGTGTGGATATCCAGCAGAAGATATCCGTGCTGGAGGGGCAGTGGTCCGACATGGTGGGTACCCCCTATGTGCTGAAGATCAACCCGTCCATGATCCCGGTGATGGTGGCCGCCGTGTCCCGGGAGGGCAGCGACGTCTACGCCCTCAGCAATCTGGTGACGGACGAGCTGACCGGCAAGCTGGAGGGCGTCAGCGGCGTGGCCAGCGTCACGGTGTCCGGCGCCCTGACCCGGCAGGCCCATGTGATATTGGATCAGGCGAAGATGGAGGCGCTGTCCGCTAAGCTGGCGGACGCGGTGAAGGCCCAGCTGAAAAAGGCAGAGGGCAAGCTGTATGCCGCCAAGCAGCAGGTAGAGGACGGGGAAAAGGCACTGTCCGACGCCAAACGCGCCGCGGCGGACGGCGTAGCCGGCACGGTGGGCGATTCGGCAGACGAGGTCTATAAGAATCTGAAGGAACTGTACGATAAACTGAAGGATGTGGACATCGGCGATATCCTCGGCGACATCATCACCGACCCGGAGGGCTCACTGGAAAAGCTACAGCAGAGTCTCGAGTCGCTGCGGGAGCAGACAAAGAAGATGCTGGACGATCTGGAGAGCGGCAAGCTGAAAGCACAGATGGAGGGCGATATCTCCGATTTTCTGGTGCAGATGATGGACGGTATGTCCCAGATGACCGGCGCGGAGCTGCAGCTCAGTCAGGCAAAGAGCCAGATCGAAAGCGGCCTCAAGCAGCTGCGGGAGGCCTTTGAAAAGGTGGAATCCCAGACTGATCTGGGCGGCCTCCTGTCCATCTCCACCGTCAGCGGCCTGCTGACGGCGCAGAACTTCTCCATGCCCGCCGGCTACATCGATGACAACAGCGGCGTGAGCTATATGGTGTCGGTGGGGCAGAAGTTTGAAAACAGCACCGAGCTGGAGAATATGGTGCTGTTCGATCTGGGGCTGGACGGCGTCGAGCCCATTACGCTGGGCGACGTGGCCACCGTGGTGGTGACGGACGACAGCGACAAGCTGTACACCAAGCTCAACGACGAGAACGGCATCCTGCTGTCCTTTAACAAGCAGTCCAACTACGCCACGGCGGCGGTCTCCAACAACCTCACCGACCGGTTCCGGGAGCTGGAGAGCCAGTACGAGGGGCTTACCTTCGTGCCGCTGATGGATCAGGGCGATTATATCTACCTGATCGTGGAGACGATCCTCTCGTCCCTGCTGTGGGGCGCGCTGTTCTCTGTGGTGGTACTGTTTCTGTTCCTGCGTGACTGGCGTCCCACCGTCATCACGCTGCTTTCCATCCCTGTCAGCGTCATTTTCGCGGTGGTGCTGATGTACTTCACCGGCGTGACCATCAACATGATCTCTCTCAGCGGCTTGGCGGTATCGGTGGGTATGCTGGTGGATAACTCGGTGGTGGTCATCGAGAATATCTACCGTCTGCGGGCCAAGGGCGCTACCATCGTGCAGGCGGCGGTGTCCGGCGCCCAGCAGGTGCTGGGCGCGGTGACGGCGTCCACCCTTACCACGGTGTGCGTGTTCGCGCCCATCGTGTTCGTGGAGGGTCTGACCCGGCAGCTGTTCACCGATCTGGCGCTGACCATTACCTATTCGCTGCTGGCCAGCCTGCTGGTGTCGCTGACGCTGGTGCCGGCCATGGCCTCCGGTATGCTGCGGCGCGAGTTCGTGCCGAAGCCGGGTCTGCTGGATAAGATCTATCCCGCCTACCGCAGGGCCATCGCGTGGTCGCTGGATCACAAGGCCGGTGTGCTGCTGCTGTCGCTGGTGCTGCTGGTAACGACGGCGTGGGGTGCGGTGAGCCGCGGCTTCACGTTCATGCCGGAGATCGACATGAACAACCTGTCTGTCACCGTCACCATGCCGGAGGACATCACCCGCGCAGAGGCGGTGGACCTGGCCGATCAGGTGGTGGAGCGGGTCATGTCCGTGGAGAATGTAGAGTCCGCCGGCTTTATGATGGGCAGCGGCGACATGGGCGGCCTGAGCATGGCCAGCGGTGACAACGGCGAATTTGACGTCACCGGCTACCTCACCATGCCGGAGGGTACCTTCGGCTCCGACGCGGGGAAGGAGATCGAGGCGCTGTGCGCCGATCTGCCCTGTAAGGTGACCACCGCCGGTGTCATGAGCGGCATGATGAGCTATATGACCGGTACCGGCGTTTCCCTGCGGGTGTACAGCAGCGACATGGAGTCGCTGCAAAGCGCCGCCCGTTCGCTGGGACAGCGGATGGAGCAGGTGGAGGGCGTGCAGGATGTCTCCGACGGTCTGGAGGACGCCGCCCCCGCTCTGCAGGTGGTGGTGGACCGGAACAAGGCCATGACCAAGGGCATCACCGTGGCACAGATCTATATGCAGGTGGCGGCGGCGCTGCAGGATACCACCACCGTGGCGGATGTGACGCTGGACGGCGAGAGCATGGAGATGATCGTGGACGCGGCGGCGGACAGCAAGCTGACCCGCGAGAAGCTGATGGATCTGACCATTTCGCCGGACAGCGGCGCTATGTCCTCGTCCATGAGCAGCGGCATGAGCAGTATGAGCGGCATGGACAGCTCCATGTCCTCGGCCATGGGCAGTATGGGCGGCATGAGCGGCATGAGCAGCTCCTCTGCATCCGCCGGACTGAGCCAGCTCACCGGCGGGGAAAGTCAGGACGAGGATACCTCCTTCAAGCTGGGGGAGGTGGCCGAGGTCAAGGAGACGGTGTCCCTCAACAGCATCCAGCGCGACCAGCAGCGGCGGTGCATCACCGTGTCGGCGGCGGTGGCGGACGGCTACAACGTGACCAAGGTCACGACGGCGGTGCAGAAGGCGCTGGGGTCTGTCACGCTGCCGGAGGGCGTCACCGTGGAGTTCGACGGCGAGAACGAGCAGATCATGAACGCCATGCAGCAGCTTCTGCTGATGCTGCTGCTGGGCGTGGTGCTGGTGTACCTCATCATGGTGGCGCAGTTCCAGTCCCTGAAGGCGCCGTTCATCGTGATGTTCACCATCCCGCTGGCGTTCACCGGCGGCTTCCTGGCGCTGCTGCTCTCTGGCATCGAGGTGTCGGTCATCAGCCTCATCGGCTTCGTGATGCTGGTGGGCATCATCGTCAACAACGGCATCGTGCTGGTGGACTACATCAACCAGCAGCGTCTGGCGGGTATGGGCCTGCGGGAGGCCATCATCGACGCGGGCGTTACCCGTCTGCGGCCCATCCTGATGACCAGCCTGACCACCATTCTCGGTCTTGTCGTTACGGCGCTGGCGAAAAACGCCGGTACGGCGCTGATCCAGCCCATCGCACTGGTGTGCATCGGCGGCTTGCTGTACGCCACGCTGATGACGCTGTTCGTGGTGCCGTGTATGTACGAGATCCTCAACAAAAAGGAGCTGCATCAGGTGGAGGAGAGCGATCTGACACCGGTGGATATGTAAGCATACATCATACGCATCAGGCGGGGAGGGAACCGATTCCCTCCCCGCTTCGTCTTATGGATAGAAGATCGTATAGGCGAAAGACCTTATGCGGAAAAGGAGGGTGCGAGGATGAGACGATTTTTGACGTGTTTTTTGGCGCTGTGCTGCGCCGCGCTGCTGGTAGCCTGCGAATGGTCCGCCGTTCCGCTGGAGGGGGACAAGCCGCCGGTCGGCTCCCCGCCGGAGCCGATGGAGATCACCGGTCAGCTGGCTGAATACACCGAGGGGAACGTGGACGTGGCGCTGACCATCCCCGACGGCTGGTGGTGGGAGACGCTGGAGGAGGAGGGACAGTCCGGCCTGCGCTTCGGGAAGACCGGGGAGAGGTCTGTTGCCTTCCGGCTGACCTGCTGGCTGGATGGCTACGGCATCTGCGGCACCGGCGTGACGGAGCAGGATCTGACGCTGTCCGGCGGCCAGAGGGTGTGGCAGTACACCGAGGGCGGGCAGAGTACCGTCTGGGTCAATATCGCGTTTCAGGGCGTACCAGGCAGCTATGTATGTATGCCCGATGACGACGGCGTGATGGGCAGCGCCGCGTGGGACGGCTGCCGGGACGAGGTGCTGGCTATTCTGGGTACCGCCCAGATCGGGCGGGGCATCCCGACGGAGCAGCAGGCCATCGACCTGGCCGCCGCGCAGTACGACGGCGCATACGCCATGGCGTGGGGGCGGTACGATGTAAAGACCGGCTGCTGGTCGGTGGTTTTCTCCGAGGACAGCAGCGGCGGGAACACCGTGACGCGCTATGTGGACAGCGACGGCACCGTCTCCGATGAGGCGCCGCAGCTCTACCGGGAGAGGGCGACGGAGGACGGGGAAAAATAGGCCTTGACGGGCGGGCGAAAAGATGCTATGCTTTCCCTGTTATCGGCGATGAAGGGCGTGGCTGCCCGGAGCTGCGGGAGGAAATGCCCGCCGGATGCCCCGTTACCGGCAAGAGAGTGTGGAGCGATCCAAATTCAGGTGGAACCACGGACTAAAGCTTAGTTCGCCCTGATGTCAGCAATGGCATCAGGGCGTTTTTTGTTTTCCAAAACTATTCACATAAAAGGAGACGATCACATGAAAAACACCGAAAAGACCATGGATAAGATCGTGGCGCTGTGCAAAAACCGCGGCATCATCTTCGCAGGCTCCGAGATCTACGGCGGCCTTGCCAACACATGGGACTACGGCCCGCTGGGCGTGGAGCTGAAGAACAACATCAAAAAGGCATGGTGGAAAAAGTTCGTGCAGGAGAACCCCTACAACGTGGGGCAGGACGCCGCCATCCTCATGAACCCCCAGACCTGGGTGGCCAGCGGCC
>OLNQ01001691.1_pt1 | contig 20436 bp, 16 predicted proteins | sample 1672821 | NCBI WGS metagenome assembly OLNQ01 (sample SAMEA3136727, study PRJEB25190) | human gut metagenome | biome: human gut; feature: human-associated habitat; material: faeces | place: Austria | collected 2013 | reverse complement strand
TCTCGCTGTCGAAGGGGATGAACTCCTCGATGATGAGTTCGCGGATGTCGCCGCGGCTGCCGCTGCACCCGTATTCCCAGGCGTGTTCCAGTTCGTCGGGGGTGCGCACCAGCGACTGCCCTTTGCCCGAGGAGGACATCAGCGGCTTGACGACGCACGGGAAACCGATCCGCGCGGCGGCGGCTTTCAGCTCGTCGAACGACCTGGCGTAAAAGTACTGTGCGGTTTTCAGCCCCAACTCTTCGGCGGCCAGGTCGCGGATCGACTTGCGGTTCATCGTGAAGTTGACTGCACGCGCGCTCGGCACGACCTGGATGCCCCGCTCCTCGCAGGCGTAGAGCCGTTCGGTACGGATCGCCTCGATTTCGGGAACGATGATGTCTGGATCATGCTTCGCCACGACGGCTTCCAGTCGGTCGCCGTCGAGCATGTCGAAGACCTCGCAGGCGTCGGCCACCTGCATGGCCGGTGCGCCTGCATACGAGTCGCAGGCCACCACGTACTGTCCCAGCCGCTTGGCGGCGATCACGAACTCCTTGCCCAGTTCTCCGGAGCCCAGTAAGAGAATCTTTTTGGTCATTTCAATCTATGTAAGTTTAAGCGATGTACTGTTTCTCGCGGTTCCATGTCGAGGCGCTGAATCCGATCGACAGGACGCAGGCGCCGATCAGGGCGATGAAGCCGCCGTCCCAGCCGAAATGCTGGAAGATGTAGCCCATGCCGATGTTGGCCAGGAACGCCGAACCGATCAGGTAGCCGAACAGGCCGGTGAAACCGGCGGCCGTGCCGGCGGCCTTCTTCGGCACCAGGTCGAGCGCCGAGACGCCGATGAGCATGACGGGGCCGTAGATCAGGAAGCCGATCGTCCCCATGGCGACGTTGGTCACCAGTTCGGAGCGGCTCTGCCAGTAGACGTAGACGGCCACCATGACCAGCGCCATGTAAATGATCGTGGCCGGGGCGCGGCGTCCCTTGAAGACCTTGTCCGAGAGCCAGCCGCAGAGGATCGTGCCGAAGATGCCGGCGATCTCGAAGATGAAGTACGACCAGCTGCTGCCGTCGAGCGCCATGCCCTTGCCCCCGTCGGCGACGGAGGTCGTCAGATAGGAAGGCGCCCAGTCGAGCACGCCGTAGCGGACGAAGTAGATGAAGGCGTTGGCGAAGGCGATGAGCCACAATAGTTTGTTATTCAATACATTTTCGAATAGAATCTGCCGCACGGTCATCTCCTTCTCGTTCGAGGCGGAGTATTGCTTGGTTTCGTGTTTCCAAATCTCGATGGGCGGGAGGCCGCACGATTGCGGCGTATCGCGCACCATGAGATAGGCGATTACGGCGATCGCCAGCGCGACGAGTGCCGGAACATAGAAAGCGCCGCCCAGCGGGTCTCCGAAAAGCGTGTACCCCAGCGTAATACCGAATGCGGCGAGCGGAGCCATCGCCGCTCCGCCGATGTTGTGCGCCACGTTCCACACCGACATCTTCACGCCGCGTTCCTTGGTGCAGAACCAGTGCGTCATGACACGCCCGCAGGGGGGCCAGCCCATGCCCTGCATCCAGCCGTTGACGAACAGCAGGCAGAACATCGCCATGATGGCGACGGGAATCGAGATCGACCCCCACGGCAGCACGCCCATGAAGATCATGATGAGCGCCGAGGCGATCAATCCCAGCGGGATGAAGACGCGGGCGTTGCTGCGGTCGGAGACCGTGCCCATGACGAATTTGCTGATACCGTAGGCGATCGACACGGCCGAGAGCGCCCAGCCCAGGTCGGCCTTGTCGTAGCCCATGGATTCGAGCGCCGGCATGGCGATCGAGAAGTTCTTGCGTACGAGGTAGTAGCCGGCATAGCCGATGAAGATACCCCAGAATACCTGACGGCGCAGGCGGGAGTACTCTTTGTCGACCTTTTCGGCGGGCAGTTCGGGTTTGTGTGCTGCCGGTTGTAGAAATTTCCACATAATGACGTAGTATTTAGGTTTGTTTTCAACGGACATTTTCTCGCCCCGGCATAACCCGAACGAGTTCGGTGCTGCACTCGGCTTAACGAAAACACGCTTCGTTTGGCGGCGGTTGTGCGATACGAAACACAAAGATACGAATAAGTGAGGGTAATGTCAAATTTATTTGAACATTGCCGAGCAGGAGTATCTAAGACGGAGTCAAAGATAGGGAAAGTCGAGTGCAGAAGCAACCTTTTTGATTATGCCGGGACGAAGGGAAGCATTTCTTACGAAAAACCTCCTCGCGGCGGCGGTTTTCGGTTGAATTTCTTTCGTCTATTCCTCGCCTCGGCATAGTCCGAACTTCGTTCGACTCTGCACTCGGCTTAACGAAATGGTTCGCGGAGGCGTGATTCGCCGGTTCCGCTCCGGTCGCGGCATGGGCTTTGCGGCGTTTGCGACGGGCGAAACGACTGTGAAATAAGTTTGTTAGTTCGGGAAAAAGTCCTACCTTTGTGATCCGTAGGCGGAGCGTTCCGTGGCGCGCTTTGAAAAAGCGCGTGAAAGAAGTATGACGCCGTCCGCTTCCGGAGCGGCAGGGATGCCGTACTCCGGCGAATGTATTTAAGTTAAGTTGCAAACGACAGCGAAACCGATTCATATTCATGTTTTTCTCTTTGGTTAAAAGGCTGCATCTGGACGGCAGTTATATCCGGTCGTGGTTGATTTTGGCCATTGATCTCGCGGTATCCGCCACGGCGACGTTGGTCGCTTTTCTGGGTATCGATTATTTCGTCAGGAATTCCGGCTTTTCCCTGCTTCATTATCTGTTTTTGCTGGTGTCGGCGTTCTTTTGCAGCGCCGTCGCATTCTATATTTTCCGTACCTACCGTACCGTCATCCGCCATTCGTCGCTGCGCGAAGTATGGAAGCTCGGGGCCGCTACCCTGCTCAAAGAGCTGCTGATGCTCCTCATACTATGGTTCTGGCCCGACGGGATGACCTTCAAGGCGATCGGCCTCTGCGTGGTGCTGGATCTGTTCGTGACGGTTTGTATGCTCATTACGGTGCGCGTGCTGATGATTCTGCTTTACGATGCGATCATCCTCTCGCACATCCGGCGGACGAACCGTATCCGCACGCTGGTATACGGTGTCGAGTCGAAGGAGGTGGCGCTCGTCATGCGGTTGCAGAACTCGCCGCATTACGACATGTGCGGATTCATCACCTACGGCCGCCGGCTCAAATATTACGAGATCGCCGAACGGACGGTTTATTATTTCGAGACGGAGGAGAATATCGAATACGTGCTCGACAAGTTCGGAATCGAAGCCATTCTTTTCGGCAACTACGCCAATGCGAAGGCCGAGTCAGACCGCCTGATCAAATATTGCGTGACGCACGGCGTCAAGGTGTTGATCGCCCCGCCGATCGACGAGATCGTCGACAGGAAACTGGCGCATCAGGGCGGTATCCGCGACATCAAGATCGAAGACCTGCTGGGACGCGAGGAGATAAAGATTTCGCTGGGCGAGATTATGGACAATTTCCGCGACAAAACCGTGCTGGTGACGGGTGCTGCCGGTTCGATCGGATCGGAGCTGTGCCGCCAATTGGCGACGTTCGGCATCCGGCAGCTGATCCTGTTCGACAACGCCGAGACGCCGATGCACGAGATACGCCTCGAAATGGAGGATCGTTTTCCCGATCTGAAATTCGTCCCCGTGATCGGCGACGTGCGGATTCCGAAACGGCTGGATTTCGTCTTCCGTACCTATCGGCCCCAGGTGGTATTCCATGCCGCGGCCTACAAGCACGTGCCGCTCATGGAGGAGAATCCCTGCGAAGCGGTGCTGGTCAACGTCGTCGGATCGCGCAACGTGGCGGACCGTTGCATTCGCTACGGCGTGGAGAAGATGGTGATGATTTCGACGGACAAGGCCGTGAATCCGACCAACGTCATGGGCTGTACCAAACGGTTGGCCGAAATCTATGTACAGAGTCTCGGACAGGCGATCGTAAGCGGGCGGATCGAAGGGCGCACGCAGTTCATCACCACCCGCTTCGGCAACGTGCTGGGGTCGAACGGGTCGGTCATCCCGCGTTTCCGCGAGCAGATCGAACACGGCGGCCCCGTGACGGTGACGCATCCCGAGATCCGGCGCTACTTCATGACGATTCCCGAGGCGTGCCGGCTGGTGATGGAGGCCGCGACGATCGGCCGCGGCAATACGATCTTCGTCTTCGATATGGGCGAGTGCGTCAAGATCGCCGAACTGGCCCGGCGGATGATTGCACTGGCGGGTTTCCGGGTCGATCAGGACATCCGGATCGTCTACACGGGACTGCGTCCGGGCGAGAAACTCTACGAAGAGGTGCTGAGCAATACGGAAAATACCCTGCCGACCGCACACGAGAAGATCCGCATCGCCAAGGTGCGCGAATACGATTACGAGGAGGCGTGCCGCGACGTCGAGGAGCTGGAACGGCTGGCGCGCGAGTTCGATATTCCGAACGTCGTGCGGCTGATGAAACGCATCGTTCCGGAGTATCATTCGCAGAACTCCCGCTTCGAGGTATACGACCGGGAACTGGAAGAGGAGAGAACAGCTTGACAGAGACGTAAAACCCATACCTGAATGAAAGGAATCGTATTGGCGGGAGGATCGGGCACCCGATTGTATCCCATTACCAAAGGAGTCAGCAAACAACTGCTGCCGATCTACGACAAACCGATGGTCTACTACCCTATTTCGGTGCTGATGCTGGCCGGAATCAGGGATATTCTGGTGATCTCCACCCCGCAGGATCTGCCGGGATTCCGGCGGTTGCTGGGCGACGGTTCGGACTACGGCATCCGTTTGGAATATGCCGAACAACCCTCGCCCGACGGGCTGGCGCAGGCGTTCCTGATCGGTGAACGATTCATCGGCGACGATACGGCCTGTCTGGTGCTGGGAGACAATATCTTCTACGGCGCGGGCTTCTCCGAAATGCTCCGCGAGGCTGTCCGCACCGCCGAAGGGGGGAAGGCTACGGTGTTCGGATATTGGGTGAAAGACCCCGAGCGTTACGGCGTGGCCGAATTCGACAGGGAGGGCAATTGCCTGTCGATCGAGGAGAAGCCCAAGGAGCCGAAATCGAACTATGCTGTCGTGGGGCTCTATTTCTATCCGAACAAGGTGGTCGACGTCGCCAAGCGGATCAAGCCGTCGGCGCGCGGTGAGTTGGAAATCACTACCGTTAACCAGGAGTTCCTGCAAGCCGGCGAGTTGAAAGTGCAGACGCTTTCGCAGGGCTTCGCATGGCTCGATACGGGCACGCACGACTCGCTGGCCGAGGCGTCGATCTTTGTGGAGGTCATCGAGAAGCGGCAGGGGTTGAAGATCGCCTGCCTGGAAGATATCGCCTTCCGCCAGGGGTGGATCACGGCCGAAAAGATGCGCGAGCTGGCGCAGCCCATGGCGAAAAACCCCTACGGGCAGTATCTTCTGAAACAGCTGGAACAGATAGACCGTTGAACCGGATGCGGCCCTTGCGGCCGTATCGTCAGTTTAGATAGAACGTGAAAGTCATTCAAACAGAGATCGAAGGAGTGGTGATTATCGAGCCGGACGTATTCGGCGATGATCGGGGTTACTTTTTCGAAAGTTACAATCAGGCGCGCTTCGACGCCGCCGTGCGTCCCGTGTGTTTCGTACAGGACAACGAATCGAAATCGAAATTCGGCGTGTTGCGGGGGCTGCACTTCCAGTGCGGCCGCGCCGCTCAGTCGAAACTGGTGCGCGTGGTGAAGGGAAAGGTGCTGGACGTGGCGGTCGACATCCGCCGCGGCTCGCCCACCTTCGGCCGTCATGTCGCCGTGGAGCTGACGGCAGAGAACAAACGTCAGTTCTTCGTTCCGCGCGGGTTCGCCCACGGTTTTTCGGTGCTGAGCGACGAGGCGGTATTCCAATACAAATGCGACAACCTCTATGCTCCCGAAAGCGAGGGGGCGATCGCTTGGAACGACCCCGCGATCGGGATCGACTGGCGGCTGCGCCCCGAGGAGGTGATTCTCTCGCCGAAGGACAGCTGTCACCCGACGCTGGCCGAGTGCAAAGAGTTGTTCGATTATAATACGGACTATTATGCGTAGGATTCTCGTAACGGGTGCCAACGGACAGTTGGGGAACGCCATGCGGCTGTTGGGAGCGACGTCGCGGAACGAATATCGTTTTACGGATGTGGCGGAGCTGGATATTACCGACGAGGAAGCCGTCCGGCGGGCGGTGTGCGACGGGCGGATCGACGTGATCGTCAACTGCGCCGCCTACACCAACGTCGACCGGGCCGAGGAGGACGAGGCGACAGCCGATCGAATCAACCGGCTGGCGGTGGGTAATCTGGCACGTGCGGCTGCGGCTGCGGACGCCACGCTGATCCACGTTTCGACCGACTACGTCTTTTCGGGCGACGCCAACCGGCCCTACGACGAGACGTGCGAAACGCACCCGCTCGGCGTTTACGGCCGGACGAAGCTGGCAGGTGAAGCGGAGGTCGAACAAAACGGATGTAAATCGCTTATTATCAGAACAGCATGGCTTTATTCGGAGTTCGGACACAACTTTCTCAAAACGATGCTGCGCCTTACGGCCGAACGCGACCGTCTGACGGTGGTGTTCGATCAGGCGGGGACGCCGACCTATGCCGGCGATCTGGCGCGGACGATCTTCGACATCGTCGAGAGCGGGGCCTATGCCGGCCGCGAAGGTATCTACCACTTTTCGAACGAGGGGGTCTGCTCGTGGTACGACTTCGCCCACGCCATTGCCGCCGAGGCGGGCCACACGCAATGCACGATCGAACCCTGCCACTCGTCGGAATATCCGTCGAAAGTCGAGCGCCCGGCCTATTCGGTGCTGGACAAGAGCAAGATCAAGGCGACGTTCGGGGTGAAGATCCCCCACTGGACGGAGTCGCTCAAAGTATGTATGAAAAACCTTAAAAACTTATAGATCATGAAAGTAGTTATGATGAGCCTGCTGATGCTGTTGCTGGCAGGCGGCAATGCCGAAGCCAAGAAGTACAAACCTGCGCCCCGCACGGCCAAGAACATCGTGATCGCGCACCGCGGATACTGGAATACGCCGGGGGCGTTCGAAAACTCGATCAAGGCGATCGACAACGCCATGAATTTCGGTATCTACGGCAGCGAGTTCGACATCAACTTTACGGCCGACGATTCGATCGTGGTGGTACACGGTTCGAAGCATCCCGTGGTGAAGGATCTCGTCATCCAGGAATCGACCTTCGACAAGGTGCGCAATACGCTGCTGGGCAACGGCGAGAAGGTGCCGACGCTGCGCGAATATCTGCTTGCAGGAAAGAGCGATCCGTCGACGCAGCTGATTTTGGAGATCAAGAAACATCCCACGCCCGAACGCGAAAACGAGATCGTGGCCAAGACGATGGCAATGGTCGAGGAGCTGGGGCTGGAAAAACGCGTGGAGTACATCTCGTTCAGCTGGAACATCTGCGAGCAGATACGCAAGGCCGACCGCAAGGCCGTAGTCTACTACCTCAACGGAGAAAAGTCGCCCGCCGAGTTGAAGAAGGCCGGCATGAACGGATTGGATTACAGCCTGAAAGTCATCAAAAAGCACCCCGAATGGGTGAAGCAGGCGCACGACCTCGGGTTGAAGGTCAACGTCTGGACCGTCAACAAGGAGGAGGATATGCAGGCGATGCTCGACCTAGGCGTGGATTTCATTACGACGAACAATCCCGTCGAGCTGAAAGCGCTGATCGGCAAGTAAACGGAGTGCTATTTCGCCCGGAGAGATTTCCCGCCGATGGGGAATCTCTTCGGGCGGACTCGTACAAAACAGGATTTTTATGTCACGGAACATTTTGATAACGGGCGGCGCCGGTTTTATCGGGAGCCATGTTGTGCGGCTTTTCGTCACCAAATACCCCGACTACCGCATCGTCAATCTCGACAAGTTGACTTATGCGGGGAATCTGGCCAACCTGAAAGACATTGAGCAGGCCGAGAACTACCGTTTCGAGCGGTGCGACATCTGCGATTACGAGCAGGTGCTCGCCATTTTCCGCAAGTACCGGATCGACGGTGTGATCCATCTGGCCGCCGAGTCGCACGTCGACCGTTCGATCAAGGATCCCTTTACCTTCGCGCGCACCAACGTCATGGGTACGCTCTCGCTGTTGCAGGCGGCCCGGGTCTGCTGGGACGGCGATTGGGCGGGGAAACTCTTCTACCATATCTCGACCGACGAGGTTTACGGAGCCTTGCAGTTCGACGGCACGCTCTTTACGGAGACGACCAAATACGATCCGCATTCGCCCTACTCGGCATCGAAAGCCTCGTCCGACCATTTCGTGCGGGCGTTCCACGATACCTACGGAATGCCGACGCTGGTGACGAACTGTTCCAACAACTACGGGCCCTACCAGTTCCCCGAAAAGCTGATCCCGCTGTTCATCAACAATATCCGCCACGGAAAGCCGCTACCCGTATACGGCAGGGGTGAAAACGTCCGCGACTGGCTTTACGTGGTCGACCACGCACGTGCCATCGATACGATTTTCCATCGCGGAAAGGTCGGCGACACCTATAATATCGGAGGGTTCAACGAGTGGCGCAACATCGACCTGATCCGCGTGGTGATCCGCACGGTCGCCCTTTGAAAAGGAATTTGAATTTTACGAATGTGTAAAAAAAGGCGCGACCGGCTGCTGGGGCGTTCGGAAGGTGCGTCGGAGCATTTGATTACCTACGTGACCGACCGCGCGGGACACGATCTGCGCTATGCGATCGACTCGCGCAAGTTGAAGGATGAATTGGGCTGGGAACCCTCGCTGCAATTCGAGGAGGGAATCGAGAAGACGGTACGCTGGTATCTCGACAACCAGGAGTGGATGGACAACATCACCTCCGGCGAGTACGAAAAATACTATGAGGAGATGTACCGCAACCGTTGACGCCGGATTTCGGTGAGGTTGCGGCCGGAAAGCCGTATCGGAGGGGCTGCCTGCAAATCGTCGGGCAGCCCCGACCCGTTGTACGGGGAGACTGCGATTTTTCGTTTGGAAGCAGCCTTTTCGTTCTGGGCCGTATTGCGGGGATACGTGCTGCCCCCCCCCTCCTTGGGGGAGAAGGCGGACCCGGATTTCTGTTGCGGGTGCGGGGCTTCGTTTTGCCGAACCGTCGCAGTCCGGACGGCGGTTGTGCTGCAAGGCATCTTGTCCGAATGCTTCTCTGCATTCCTATCCCGACGATGTTTCGAGGCGGCGGTTCGATGCGTTGTGCGATGCCGGCAGGCAAGCCCCACTCCGCGGCGGAGTGCCGCTCGCCGAAGTTCGTACAGTTCCGCCGCCGATGGACGCTGTCGTCTTCGGAGCGTCCGTTAAAATATATTAAGGGATATTTGGGATAGAAATATATTATTTATCCGGCGGAGACTGAAAATCCGCCCGCATCCGGTTCGATCCGGCTCGATTTCTCGATTGCAGCGGGTACGAAAAATTGCCGCGTTGTATCGATGCGGCGAAGAGTATCGTTTATTTTGCATATATTTTCCATTGGAAATTTGTTTTGTTGGAAAATTGTTGTATCTTTGCAGTGGAAAGGAGGAGAGATGCACCTTCAAGGACGGGAGGTACGAGTTTGCACTCTCTTTGCAACGAATCGGCAGGGATCGTTTGCAAAGAGGACGATCTCCGCGAATCGATAAAAAATGAAAAGTATGTTGAAAGCAATGAGTTTGGTGGCCGCACTGACCCTTATGGCGGGTGCGGCGCATGCAGAGAAACCGAGAGAACAATCAAAATCGAAAAAAGTTATGGTACAGGAATTAACGCTGGATCAGTTCCAGCAAAAAGTCTACAATCTGTCTGACGCCAATGCGTCGTCGTCGCTGACGTATCTGGGCGACAAACCCGCGATCGTCGATTTCTACGCATCGTGGTGCGGCCCCTGCCGCATGGTGGCTCCGATTCTCGAAGAGCTTGCCGGTGAGTACGAAGGCAAGATCGTCGTCTATAAGGTCAATACCGAGAAGGAGCCCGACCTGGCGGCGGCATTCGGCATCCGCAGCATCCCGTCGATTCTCTTCATTCCGATGAGCGGCAAACCGCAGATGTTGCAGGGCGCGATGCCCAAGGATGCGTTCAAAAAGGCGATCGAGGAGTATCTGTTGAAATAGTCCGATGAATACGCTCTGCCGCATACGCGAAGTGTCGCGCGCGATCGCCGAGTTCGAACAGTGTTTCGAGCGGGAATATCGCCTGTCGATGAACGAGGGAGTGTTGCTCTGCTGCCTCGCACGGCATGGGGAACTCTCGTCGGGCGAGATTGCGGAGATGCTCCGGCTGACCTGTTCGAATACGTCGAAGGTGATCCGGTCGGTGGAGGGCAAGGGATTCGTGATACGAAAATTGGGCGAAGAGGACAAACGCCAGATGTACTTTTCGCTGACCGAAGCGGGCCGTGCGGAGCTCGAAAGGCTGCAACCGTGCCGTGTCGCGCTGCCGGAGCTGCTGGCGCGGTTCCTGACCGAGGAATAAACGCAAGGAGAGGGTCGGATTGAAATTCCGACCCTCTCTTCTTTTCGGAACCTGCGTTTCCGTGCAGAAACGTTCCGGCGGAGTGCAGTCCGTATCGTCGGGATGCGCGAGTTGCGTTTCGGGACATTGTGTGAAATGCTTCTCCGGAAACGCATCCCGATTTTCGTCGTGTCATTCGCCGTTCGCGGCAGCGTCAGGGGGCTACCCTCTCCATGCTGCGATTTTCCTGCCGGCATCGCCAGCGATGTCGAAATGGAGGCATCGGATAGGAGAGATATTTTTTCGAGAAGCATGTTCCCTGATCCGACGTGCAGCGGGGCGTTATTTCTGCTTTATCCGTTTTTTGCGCTGGTGTTCCAGACGTGCCTGATACCGTGCTTTCTGACGGTTGCGATACTCGGCGAGCAACGTCGGGAAGTTTTCGGCCTCTTTGAGTTTCACCAGACTGCGGAACGTATTTTCGCAGACGGCGAATTTCTTCAATATTTCATTGTAATAGATGCTTGTCTGCGAGGTGTCCCCTCTTTTCAGAATCGGGTTGGCGACCTTTTGGATTTCATAGGCGAGCCCGAGGCGCCTGAGCTGTCTCGCGATTAAATTATCTTTCATATAACTTTGATTTTAAATATATATCAAAAATCGCAAAACAAAAATTGCGCGTCAATCAAAATACCAAATCTTGGTGCAGGAAATTTTGTTTGTCGGCGGCGTCACCTCTTGCAATTTTGTATTGTATAAAATCATTGAAGGCCGTCGTCTGCCGCGGAGAATGAAGGGGTTGGGCGAAAGTATTCGGCAGAGAGGAAATTTACGGGTGGATTCGGGTATACGGATATTACGGTCTCCGACGGAAATATTCGAGGGGGAACGGAACCGCCGATGCATGCATCCGTCAGCATGCATACGGCGTGGGCCTTGCGGATGGTTTCCGCACTGACCTCGCACACGCTCCGGCGTTACACCTCGCCCTCGTTCGTCAAGCCGGCGACGGTCGACGCCACCTCTTCCGCCGGAACATTCGGATCGGCGCGATGCTGGTAGGACGTGGAGCCGTACATGGCTTGTCGTTTTTCGTGAAAAAGATCTATAAACGAAAAAAATCGTCGGAAAGCAAGGATTTGCCTGACTTTTTCACATCGTTCGAATGCCGTTGTCGGGCATTCGCTGTGTATTTATTTTTTATACGAAAATAGTTTATATTATGGGAACAAACATCAATGTCGGGAAAAGAGGCCTCTTGGCGATATTCACCTGTATTTTAGCCTCTGCATCGTTGTCGGTCTCTTGTAGCAAAGACGACACGGAGAAAACTCTTTCCGAAGAGACGGCCTCACTGACCGTTACGCTGAACGGTCAGGCGCCCCGCACCAAAGCCGTCGTTCCGCCGGAAGATGCGGATGAGCTGGAAAAGGCCGAAAATACGGTCAAGAATGCGACGGTATTCGTGTTTAACGCCAACGGTACGCTGGACAAGCGGCAAACGCTCGCCGCACCGAGTCTCTCCGCGACGATCTCCGGATTGCTCGCCGGGGAGAAGAGAGTCGTGGTAGTGGCGAACGTTCCTTCCTCCGTCACCTTTCCGGACGGCATCAATTACAGTTGGTTCGCCGATGCGGGCAATGTGATCGATCTGGACACCCAATCTCCGGAAACGAACGGACTTTTCATGAGTGGAGAGGATATGGTAACGCTCACGGCCAATTCCACCGCAACGAAAACCATATCCATCAGCCGTATCGCCGCAAAAATCAAATTGGGGACGGTTACGATTTCTCCGGATCCCGGGCACGACCCGGATAAATTCGTGCTGAACAAGGTGATCGTCATGAAAACTCGCGGTTCAGCCATGATGGGACTTCCTTCGGCGGCTTACACTCCGAATGTGTTTTACGGGGGAATGGCGGGAGATAAAAGTACCGTAAAGGCTTATCTGTCGGAGACCATATCGACGAGCGACTATTCCAACCGTTATTTCTATGTCTTGCCCAGCGACAATGACGACGGTAATACCACGCTCATAACGCTCGCGGGTACCTATGACGGGCAGCCCGCCTATTTCCCGTTCCGCATCAACGACAAGGTGGGAACAGGCGAAGCATCCAGCGACGGAACTTTCATTCGCCGCAACTATGTCTATACGGTCAACGTGAAACTCAAACGTCTGGGAGGCGGTAGCTCCAATCCGGAAGTCCCGGCCGATCCGGCGTCGCTCGATATTACCGTCGAGCCGCAGGACTGGACTGCGGAACTCGTCCAGGACGTAGAGTGGTAGCAGGAAATGGATGATTCCGTCCCGAAGAGTATCTTTCTTCGGGACGGGGTCAGATCGTTTGAACGACACGGTGGTGAATACGGTTCGACATCTGTTCCGCAGAGGATGGCCGCGGGGCTTTTTCCTGTCCGGTATGCTCCTTCCGCTGCTTTTCGGTTGCATCCGTGAGGATCGGAGCGACTGTTTTCCGGTAGCGGAAACGAGATTTGTCGTGTTAAAGATCGTGGATGAAGCGACGGGACAGGACATCACGCAGACGGGAGAGGCCGGCAGTGCCGTATTGTACCTGTTTTCGCAGGGCGGCCGTTTCGTCGATCGAATCTCCGTAACCCGAGAGCGGATCATGAAGCGTGCGCCGATTCCGTTACCCGACGGTACGCCCGGCCGTTGCCGTGCCGTTGTCTGGGCCAATGCCGGAACGGGCCAGCGGTTCCATTCTCCCGCGGCAGGAAGCCGGATCGAAGACCGGGCCGTTTCGCTGATAGAAGAGGACGATACGTTTCATCATACGCCGGACGATCTGTTTTTCGGGCGGGCCCGACTCGGCCCGACAGGGGAAGCCGCCTCCGAAGAGATCACGTTGATCCGTAAGAATGCGAGGATACATATTACCGCCAGGGGATTGGACCGGAACACTCCCGAAGACCTCTATTATTTCACGGTTGAAATACCCGACGACGGTTATGATTTTGCGGGGAATCCGATCTCCGGAACGGCCCATGTACGCAGAACGGGCACGTTCCGCGACAACGGGGATTTCTCGACCGACGGAACGTTCAATCTGGTTCATACCGATGAGGCCGATTCGCAGGCGGACGAGGTGATCGTGAATCTGTATGAACGGATGTCCGCCCGTTCGGCGGATCGTCTGCTCGCTTCGGTGACAGAGGTCGATGGCGACCGGATTTCATTGCCGGCGGGCCGTACCCTCAATTTATTGATTGAGCTGAATGAAGGCGGCGGGCTCTCCATTCGCATGGAGATTACCCCTTGGAATGAAATATACCAATGGGATATTTGGTAATCACAAACGGACGAACGATGAACGAACATGGAAATAATAACAGGAATCGCCCGATCTCCGGAAGGCGAAGAGCTCGTTGTCGGTTGCAGGGGATCGCACTGTCGGTACTTTGCCTGTTCTTCGCGGCCTGTGCGCAGACGTTTCCGGATGGAGATGTGTTGGAACGTTATCCGGACGGCGGAGTACCGATACGCCTGACGGTTAGTTTGCCGCAATCGGCCTTCCTCGAGAAGCGCACGAAAGTCGAAAAGGCATCCGACGAGACGGAAAACCGGATCGAGGAGATGAGGATACTCGTATTCGAACGGAACGAAAGCGGATATGCGTATCGCTATATGGTGGAAGCGGAACAACTCCAATCGAGCGGCACCGGCGTTCTGTTTCAAGCCAAACTCCTCAGTACACCCAATCCGGTCAAACTGATGCTGGTCGGCAATTACGGCGATGCGTTTGCCGTTTACGCGCCTTCGCCGGGCGATTCGGAAGCCGATGTCAAAGCCGGAACGGGATGTTCGTTCGGAGAATCCCTACGGAGTCTGCCCATGTACGGTCAGATCGTCATTCCGTCCGGACTGGAAGCCGACAGGGAGAACCGTTACAGTGTCAAGATGCTGCGTGCGGCAGCCCGGGTCGATGTGGAGAAGGACTTGGCGGCGGATTCGCGGCCGCTACGGATCGAGAGCGTCCGCGTATACCGCGCGAACGACAAAATCCAAATCGCACCCGACGAAGCCGTCGATGAGGAATCCCCTCGGGTTGCTGCGCCGTCGGTATTTGCGGGAGCCGTAAAGTCGCAGACTCCGATCGTAACGACGGCGGGCGAACCGGATCCCGTTTCGATTGCCGGGATCTATCTTCCCGAAGCCGACGGAGAGACCGATCCGTCGGCTCAACTGACCGAGGCGACCTGCATCGTCGTGGGCGGGTATTACGACGGAGGGTCCTCCCCTACTTATTACCGGATAGATTTCAATCCTGGCCTCGAAGGACATCCGTTCGGTCAGATATTGAGGAATTACCGGTACGTTTTCCGAATCAGGAAGGTGACCGGCCCCGGTTGGAGCGATCCTGCGCTGGCGGCCGTGAATCGTGCGACGAGCATCGTCGCTGAGATACGTCCGTGGGAGAATTTTACGACCGAGATGTATTTCGAGGGAGACAACTATTTCGGCTTGTCGTCCCGCAACGTGACGCTGGGCTATCAGGCGGGAAGAGTCGATACCATGGATGTTCAGACGACGGTACCCTATGCGATTCAATGGCTGGATACTTCCGGCACTCCTGTCGGTAGCGCAGTATCCGGTGTCGGCGCTTCACTGCCGGATAACGGCGGTTTTACGGTCGCGATCGCTCGGAATTCCGATGATGCCGAGACCGTCACGCGGCTGATCTTTACCACGACAGGGGACAATCGTACGCAGAGCGAGGCGACGGCCGGATTGAGGATAACGGCCGGTCGCTGGACTTTGGATGTTTCGGTAAAGCAGGAGAGTCCGGAAAAATACCGCAAGCGTTTCATTCGGGTGTTATCTGTCACGGAGGTAGGGTCGTTCGGGACGAACAATCCCGCTGCGGCGAGCGGACAGCCGCTGCGTAGGATATTGGACAATGCGAAGAACTTTTCGCCTTCCGGTACGGTGATCGTCGGGGGATTCTCCTTCACGGAGGCATCCCGTGCGGAGATACAGGCTACGAGTACGGGTTCCGGCTCCGATATATTCCAGAACGTGAAGAATACGATCAATACTCAGGACGTCATCTATCTGACCTACAATAGCCCGATCTCGGACGAACTGGCCAAGGTCGTACTTTCATGGTTGCGAAGCAGTCCGAATCGGGTATTGATCGTCGGTACCGACACCGATGCGACCAATGCCAATCTACGCAGCTACCTGACTGCGGACGGGACGTGGAAGTACTATAACCAGAGTCCGGCCGTCGGGGGTAAGTTCAAGCGGGCGGCGCAGACGGACGGCAATAGACGGTTCTTCACTTCGCCCTTCGGTACGGTAGCCGAGAATGCGCCGATCGCGCGAGCCGACGATTATGCGGGCTATTGTTTGAATTATCCGGCGGGGGTGACTCCGTTGGTGGTCAGCGATGCGGTCGGCTATGAAAAGGCGATGATCGTCGGGGTCAACCGTCAGGATCGCATCGTATATCATGGCGACGCCAATTTGAATCAGAACGGACGATTGAGTTCTCAGGCCAATGCGAATGGATCTGTAACGTCGGATTTCGACCGGTTGACTGCCAACTTGTGGGCCTGGATCGTGGAGCAGGTATGCGAGCAGGAATGAGTGTCCACGGCGGCTGCGGCCGTTCGCCGTATGTAAACTGGGAGATAAAAAACGAAAGGATGAAGAGGTATATATTCTGTATTTCGCTGTGTTTGGGAGTCGTATCGGGAGGCAGGGCTGCTGCCCAGGAACCACCGGCCGAACCGGAGGCGGCTCTTCCCCTGCTGGAAGTCAAGACGAATGCGCTTTATTGGACTACCGCGTCCCTCAATGCAGGTTTTGAGATGGGGTTGACTCCGAGGATTACGTTCGAGATCGATGCGGGATATAATCCCTGGACATTCAGCGACAATCGGAAATTCAAATTCTGGATGATACAACCCGAAATCCGGCATTGGTTCCGCAACCGTTTCGAAGGGCATTTTCTGGGCGTGCATCTTCTGTATGCCGATTTCAATGTCGGAGGCATGAAGTTTCTGGGCATGAGCGACCGGAGATACCAGGGGGGCCCTGTATGGGGCGGGTGTGGCATACGGGTACAGATGGCCCCTCGGAAAAAATTGGAGCGTCGAGGCTACGGCAGCTTTGGGCTATCTTCGTTCGGATTACGACCGCTACGTTTGGAAGAAATGCGGACGTCACCTCGGTCGGGGGCATAAGAACTACTTCGGACCGACGAAGGTAGGCGTGTCGTTCGGTTTTACGATCAGGTAACTCCGTCCGGCGACGTCGCGGAAGAAAGAGATCGGTGGACGGACGGAGAGATTCCGGAGGCCCTTCCGAATGGCTTTGCATTGAATGTGCCGTACGCCTTTCCATACGCCATATTCCGAACTGAAAAAGAGATGAGGACTTATCCGTCCTCCTCTTCTTTTATCGTCGCGCCTCGACGAAATTCGCATCGGGCAGTCTATCCCGTTTCGGGCGAGTCAGCCCCAAAAATACAGATTCCCGGCCGGAATGTTTTCCCTGTCGGTCGATAATCCGTAAAAGCATTCCGCGAAAATGAAAAAACGATATATCGTCAGTTGCCGGCGGCCTGTTCGGACGGCAGGAAGGAACCGGTCAAAAACAGCCAATATCCTACGGGACGGCACTGTATGAGACCCTATATAGCGATGGGAAAAAGGGCAGTCCGAATAGACCACAGGTAATATGCGTTTTTTTACATTTTGCGGCGTTGCTCTTGAAAATACAAAACCCTGCAAATTAATATTTTGCAGGATTTTGCACTTTTTGTTTCCGGTACTTTGGTGGAGATGGCGGGAGTCGAACCCGCGTCCAAACAAGGAACCCAACTGCTTTCTACACGTTTAGCCGACCGTTTCGTCCTTCTACTTGAGCCCGGCAGGCGGCGGCCTAACCCAAGTCCCAGCCTCTTTGTTTCGCACGGCGCCCGAGGCGTTGCACCGTACTATCTCTAAATGAACGATACCCCGTATGAAGAGCGGTTAAAGAGCGGAACCACCCTTCGGGATACTCGTCGCCGAACCTCCTTGGACCCGGCGATTAAGCCAATTTTCTCTGAAAATTAGGCAGCGAGTGCATAGCTGTTGTTGCCATTTGTACGTTGAGCGTCGGGATTTACGAGCTGCCGCACAGCGCTCGACGTGCTTACAATCGAACTCTACCTGCTGTCAAAACCGGTCATCCCCTCTTCTCGGACGGGACTTTCGCGGGAAAGTTCCATTGAAATACAATGCAAAGATAATACAAATCGGGGACAAAAGCAAATTTATCCGCATTATCGCCGAATGCATGCTGGCCGGCACGCGGAACGAAGGCGGCGCTTTTTTTGCGGAGAAACATCCCCGATCCCGCGAAAAAACATTATCTTTGACCTTGTTTTAACTAAGGATGCTGTTTATGAGCGGAAAACGCGTTATCGAGTTGCGGGACGTCGCGATCTATCATGCCGAAAATCCGTTTGGCAGGCAGTCGGCCGAACGCCTGGTGCGCTCGGGCGAGCTGGTACTTTCGGAGGTCGACTTCTCGGTCGAAGAGGGCGAGTTCGTCTATCTGATCGGCCGCGTGGGGAGCGGAAAGAGTACCTTGCTGAAAACATTGTATGCGGATGTCCAGCTCTTGGTCGGCGAAGGGTGCGTCGTGGGTTTCGATCTGCGGAAACTGCGCCGCCGGCAGATACCCTATCTGCGCCGGAAGATCGGCATCGTCTTCCAGGACTATCAGTTGTTGACCGACCGCAACGTGTTCCAGAACCTCTACTACGTGATGCGGGCCACAGGCTGGCGAGCCGAAGCGGAAATCCGACGCCGTATCGACGAAGTATTGCAACTGGTCGGGCTGGAAGCCAAGCACTACAAGATGCCGTTCGAACTTTCGGGCGGAGAGCAGCAACGCCTGGTGATCGCCCGCGCCCTGCTCAACAAGCCCCGCCTGCTGCTGGCCGACGAACCGACGGGAAACCTCGATCCCGTGACGGCCGACGGGATCATGCGGTTGTTCCTCACGATCGCCCGGAGCGGTTGTGCGGTGGTGATGTCGACGCACAACACGAATCTCATCGAGGAGTATCCGGCCCGCACGCTCGTCTTCGAAAAAGGACGCGTCAAGGAGGTCGACATGCAGGCGCTTCTGGGGCGGATTTGACCCTGCGAAAAGCCTGCAGATCTTGTCCGGAGGCTTGCAGGTATCGCAAAAAAATCGTATATTTGTACGTTAATTTAACAATATAGGAATGAGTGAAGAAGTGAACAGACCGGAAAAGGAGTATTCCGCGTCGAGCATCCAGGTGCTGGAAGGGCTGGAGGCCGTGCGCAAGCGTCCGGCCATGTACATCGGCGACATCGGCGAGAAGGGACTCCATCACCTGGTATACGAGGTGGTCGACAACTCGATCGACGAGGCGTTGGCCGGCTATTGCACGGATATCGAAGTGACGATCAACGAAGACGGTTCGGTCTCCGTGCGGGACAACGGCCGCGGCATCCCGACCGACTACCACGAAAAGGAGGGCCGGTCGGCGTTGGAGGTCGTGCTGACCGTGCTCCATGCAGGCGGTAAGTTCGACAAGGGCAGTTACAAGGTGTCGGGCGGTCTGCACGGAGTCGGCGTGTCGTGCGTCAACGCACTGTCGACGCTGCTGATCGCCGAAGTGCATCGCGACGGCAAGATCTACCGCGAGACGTTCAGCAAGGGCGTGCCCACCTCCAAATTGGAGATCGTCGGCGAATGTTCGGACCGCGGTACGACGATCACTTTCAAACCCGACGGCGAGATTTTCACGCATACGACGGAGTACAAGTACGAAATTCTGTCGAACCGCCTGCGCGAACTGGCGTTCCTGAACAAGGGTATCCAGCTTACGATCACCGACAAGCGGGTGAAGGACGAGCAGGGAGGTTACCTCAGCGAGACCTTCCATTCGAAAGACGGTTTGAAGGAGTTCGTGCAATATCTCGACGCCACGCGCGGCGAGCCGATCATCGAATCGATCATCTATCTCGATACCGAAAAGAACGGCGTGCCGGTCGAAGTGGCCATGCAGTACAACGATTCGTTCTCGGAGAACGTCCATTCGTATGTCAACAACATCAATACGATCGAAGGCGGTACGCACCTCACGGGCTTCCGCCGGGCGCTGACGCGTACGCTCAAAAAGTACGCCGACGATTCGGGGATGCTCGCCAAGTTGAAGTTCGACATCAGCGGCGACGACTTCCGCGAGGGGCTTACGGCCGTCATTTCGGTGAAGGTCGCCGAGCCGCAGTTCGAGGGGCAGACCAAGACCAAACTGGGCAACGACGAGGTGGCCGCATCGGTAGATCAGGCCGTTTCGGAGGCGCTGGCCAATTACTTGGAGGAGAATCCGAAGGATGCCAAGGCGATCGTGGGCAAGGTGGTGCTGGCGGCACAGGCGCGCCATGCGGCGCGCAAGGCGCGCGAAGCCGTGCAGCGCAAGACGCCGCTGTCGGGCGCCGGTCTGCCGGGCAAGCTGGCCGACTGTTCGAGCCGCGACCGGTCGATCGCCGAGATCTTCTTCGTCGAGGGTGACTCGGCAGGCGGAACGGCCAAGCAGGGCCGAGACCGTAACTTCCAGGCGATCATGCCGCTGCGCGGTAAGATTCTCAACGTGGAGAAGGCGCAGGAGCACAAGATGTGGGAGAACGAGGAGATCAAGAACATGTTCCAGGCGCTCGGCGTCACGATCGGGACGGAGGAGGACAGCAAGGCGCTCAATCTGGAAAAGTTGCGTTACGACAAGATCATCATCATGACCGATGCCGACGTCGACGGAAGCCACATCGCCACGCTGATGCTGACGTTCTTCTTCCGCAAGATGAAGGAACTGATCGAGAACGGCCACGTCTACATCGCCACCCCGCCCCTCTACCTCGTGAAGAAAGGCAAGCAGGAGCGCTATTG
>OLNQ01001687.1_pt1 | contig 20451 bp, 20 predicted proteins | sample 1672821 | NCBI WGS metagenome assembly OLNQ01 (sample SAMEA3136727, study PRJEB25190) | human gut metagenome | biome: human gut; feature: human-associated habitat; material: faeces | place: Austria | collected 2013 | reverse complement strand
GCAAACTACCGACCGGATCCTTTCGATCTGCTGAATGCCAATATCGAGGCTTTGGCGCAGGATGAATCTCTCAATCCAGGAGAATCAGCAGGGTGCGACTACAGAAATGGTTATAGAAGTTTCACTGGCAGGAAAGGTGGTGCCTATGATTGTTGCAGAATTTGGAGAGAGGCTAGACCTGTAGCTGAAGACTATTGTCAATAATAAAATAAATAGAGCCTTTCTAAAAAGAAAGGCTCTAAAACAATTGATTATGAAAAATTTCTATATTTTTATTTTAGGATGGGTAATAATTATTGTGGCATGTACTAATACACAATCCAATTATCCGACGATTATCAAAGACCCGCAGATTGCGACCTCGCTGGATGGCGATCTTGTAACACCCGATTCGGTCATTTCATTGCTTGACTGGAAACTAACGGATCAATATATTATTATATATACACCTCAATCCAGCGGATTCCTCCAATTATGGAGTCTTCCAGAATTGGAGTATCATGGTCGTTACCTTCGTAGAGGACGAGGTCCGGGTGAATTAATTGCGGCAAATTGGGGACAAACTGTTAAACATAACGCAGCTATACTTTATGATATTCCTGCGGGTAAGCTGCATCATTATATAGTGCAAAGTGATTCACTTGAAACAGAGTATGTATTAGATCTAGTTGGCCGACAGCCTCAAGATAAATCACTTTTTAAACCATATGTTGATGTTTTACAGATGAACGATTCGCTTTATGTAATGCGAGCATCTGACCGCCAAAAAGACGAATTGTCAATCGTAGATTTACGACATGGAGATGTTGTATCCTACGTGGAAGAAGTATTGCAGCGCGATTTGAGCAAAGACCAATATTTGGAGTACGATTATCTTCTCGCAACGGATGGTCAGTATCTTATTAAAGCTTATATAGAGTATGATCGAATTGAGGCCTTTAAACTCGTTGGGCAAAAACTGATACCTCAATACGTGATAACTGGTCCGAAAAGTTCTGTTCCATCTGGTTATACCGCTATAGTCTGTGCGGAAAATTGGTTTGGCTGTCTATTTACGAACAGCGAATCCGGAGAAGGAAGCATATTAGAGATTTATGGATACGATGGCAGTCAGCAGAATCGAATTAGTCTTTCGCATCCACTAACTCATCTTTTATACGATGAAAAGAATAGGATTTTTTATGGATACAACGCTTATTCTGAAAAGAATAACTTTTATTTGTTCCACTATTCAATGTGACTTTAGTTAGTAAAACTCTTGCTCCCTATTTCCTAGCATAAGAAAAACATTAATGCAACGTTATCTTATATTTTCGTATTGTTTATTTACTCTTGTCGGATGCTCCCGCATGCGGGCTCGTAAAGAATTGCAGCGTTTAAGCCAGATTGAAATTTGCATCCCTGCCGATCTGGAGGTTTACTGCGAGGGACGATCGGTCGATACGCTGACCGACGGGCATATTGGAGCGATCAAGCAAATCATCTATTATGATTCTACGGGATGCAGCTCGTGCCAAATCAACCATCTTGCCATGACAGAGAGTCTGTTCACGCAGGATTCGACCGGCCGGTTTACGCCCATCCTTCTTTTCGCTCCTGGCAGAGGACAATACGATAATGTCGTGAAGTCTTTAAAAGAGCATGCGTTTCCGTTTCCGGTTTTTATCGACCGGACGAATGAGTTCATCCGAAGGAACGATCCGATTTTAGCCGACACGCGGTTTCAATCGTTTTTGCTGGATCGCAACAACCGGATCGTACTGATCGGTAATCCGCTCAATGGCGATGCGATGTGGAATTTGTTCGAATCGACATTGGAGAATATGCTCGCCCACGACGGGGAATATGTTCCCGAAAACTGACGGCCATGATCGACAGACATTGGATTTTGCTGCTGTTGTTGCCGCTCGTCTCCTGTCGTGGCGCAGCAGCGGACGGGTCTCGAGCTTTGGCCACTGCCAACCTCGCCGCGCTGGAGGAGACGGTCGATATGGAGAGCCGCGAAACGGATGCCGACGAGGTGCTGCTGTTCGACGACGGGACGGTCGATCTGGGCGAGCTTCCGCTCGGCGGGAGCCGTGAGGTGCGCGTCGGAGCGAAGAACGGCTCGGACAAGCCCGTCGTGGTGGTAGAGGCCTACTCGTCGTGCGACTGCACGCAGGTCACATACGACCGCAAGCCCGTACAGCCCGGCGAGAAGGTGTTCTTTACGGTGCGTTTCTCTGCCGAGCAGCCGGGAACCTTCTTCAAGAAGATCGCCGTGCGCCACAGTGCGTCCGACAAGCCCGTGACATTCGCCGTGCAGGGAATCGTGACTGACGAATAGGCGCCCTCTTGTCTCTCCCCTCCCGCCGAAACTGTCGGACGGACATCGGCAGCCAGCGGCTTCGGCTGAAAAACAAAGACACCGGATCGCCCCGGTGTTTTTTTGTGCGAGCTCCGCAAGAAATGATTGCAAATAATTTTATTATATATGTAAGGTTGCCGTACTTTAGACTTCTTTTGATTATATTGATATACGATGTATTTTATGTAAGAATTTTTGTCGAAATATTTGTGATATTAAATAGAAAATATATAACTTTAAAGTGAATTTTGCGGGTTGTTTTACGGAGACTGTAAAATTCAGATTAATTATTGACCTAAATTTTACAAGTATGAAAAATATGCGTCAGTCACCGAATCGTCGAAACTGCAAAATTTATTTGCCAATGCGGAAGCCTTGGCCGATAATGAAAGTCCGACCGAAGGCGAGTCCGGAGGAGGATTCGTTTGTAGGTATCAGCCGGGAAACGCCAGAAGTTGTACTGTAGATAATTAAGGAGCTTTTAATTTGAAATGACTATGATCCGATTTCGTTATCTCTGTCTTATATTGGTCGTTGCAGCCCTTGCAGGATGTAATAAAACAAAAACGGGCTTTTGGCAAGGAAAAGTTTTCGATGCTCCGGCTGAAATTGCATATCGGAATGTTGCTTTGGACCGAATTGTATTGGATACCGTCAATTGCTCGTACGAAGGCCTTTCCGGAATCCTCGAAAACGGGAATATCTATTATATTGACAAATATTTCAGTTATCTGTATGAATTTTCTCCGGAAGGACGGTTGATAGAAAGACGATTGGGGGTCGGCAGAGGGCCTAAGGAAACGATCATACAGCATATCGACATAAACGCCTTTTCGAAAAACGGAGAATTGGCTTTGTTGGGGTCCAACGTGAATTTCGACGTATTCGATAATACATATCAGGCTCAGGCACGATTTGTCGTTCCTTACGATCCGACAACCACCGATCGTGAGCGGTTCGAAATGTATTCGTATGCCCGTGATAATTTTAGTTGCAGGATGTATGAAGATATTATTTATATCGGAATGATATCGTATGTACGATCTTCTTTCAACTATTTCAGCCACGGAACCGATTTTTTGCAAAATTCGTTTCATATCGGCCGGGTTGATTGGAAAAAGAAAATAACGATGCCTATGATGCTTAAAGGTCATCCTGACATGTACTTCAACGACTCAGACAAGTATTATGAATTCCGATGCGTAAACTTCGACATTGATCGCGAGGGCAATTTCTATGTCAATTTCGAGGCGGATTCGATGATTTACAAATACACGCTGGATCAACGGCCGTTGGTTGCATTCGGACACGCGGGTCGCGATATGGATATGGATTATATGCCGATCGCGTCATTGGAACAAGTGAACCGGGACCTCGGGAAAAACCGTTTGAAAAAAGGGTATTACGGTACTGTGGAGTATATCGACGCAACGGGTTACCTGTTCCGTTCCTATCTGAAAGGCGCGGATGCCGCCACCGACGGTTTGCAGATTTACAAGGATGGCGTGCTCGTGGGCGATGTGGATGTTCCGAAGGGATTCCGCGTCACGGGCTACAACGCACCCTATTACTACTCGCAGGTTTTCGAGGATGAAGAAGCCGAGAAACTGACGGTTTACCGATTCCGGTTATGAAACGATCGGTGCAAAAGTTTTTTTTTGTGGTGCGTGATCGTCGGTGCGTTGTCGTGGACGGTCTATCTGTTGTCGGTTCCGGCTCGCTCGTCCCGGGCTTATGAGATTCGGGAAGATTGGATCGTCGAATACCATGATTCCGTGTTTACGGAGATGCAGGTCGATCGAAGGATTGTCGATTTGGGAAATGTTCCGCCGGATTCCATGATCTATGCAGATTATGTGATTCGCAATACGGGAGAGAATCCGCTGTCGATTCATAAGGTCGATCCGGATTGCTCCTGCACGGATTTTACGATCGACCGGACCGAAGCGGAGCCGGGAGGCCGGATTCATCTCCGGCTACAAGTCGATACGCACCATAAGATCGGTGAGAATGTGCTGAATACCGTAATTTGGGCGAACACTCCGGCATCGCTTCATATATTGAAATTGAAATTCAACGTATTGTCGGATTATTCCGATGGCGCCGACGAGGTGCTGCTGTTCGACGGCGGGACGGTCGATTTGGGCGAGCTTCCGCTCGGCGGGAGCCGTGAGGTGCGCGTCGGAGCGAAGAACGGCTCGGACAAGCCCGTCGTGGTGGTAGAGGCCTACTCGTCGTGCGACTGCACGCAGGTCACATACGACCGCAAGCCCGTACAGCCCGGCGGGACGGCGAATGTTGATTGTATATAATTAAATTCAAAGCGCCTAATAATTTTATTGGGCGCTATTTAAAACCGTATTTATGAAAAAAAGTCTGGCTATCGTACTGATAGTTCTCGTCTTGTCCAGTTGCAGCACGAATCCCGAAGCCCACATGGCCTTCGAAGAAGTTCGTTATATCCGGGAGTTTCCCCGCACTTATTCGCTTACGGCACAGGATGCAGAAAGTGTGGATTTCGGAATCATCGGCACACAGGATTTCATTGTCCACGACTCCCTGCTGATTCTCTCCACGGCAAACAAAAACGGATTCCTGACCTTTCTTTCCTTACCGGACCACCGAAATCTGGGGAGTTATCTGCTATTGGGGAATGGTCCTCAGGAGTTCATCATGCCTCCGTGGATCAGCCAGTCGGTCTTCTATCGGGAAAAAGGCGATTTATGCTTTACTTTGCACAACGTGGTCCGGAAACGGCTGGAGTGTTTCAATGTTACCCGAACACTTGAAAGCAAGCGGTTGCATCTATCCACGATAAAGGATTCTTTAGTATCCACGGCATTCCGATTCCTGTATATCAACGACTCAACCTTCATGTGCCGGGAGATAACATCGGACGAAACCCGGCAAATCCGATATTTCATCGAAAACGGCCGGCGTACGGAGCCCTTGTGTCTCATTCCTCTGAACGAATCCCGAGTCGATCCCGGCAATGGGAACTACAACATTCTGGCGACATTGATCCAATATAATCCCGACCGGCGGCGAGTTGTGGAGGCTCCTACCCTGCTGAACCACATCAACCTCTATGCTCCGGACGGTTCGTTCGCCCGGACGATCTGCGTCGGAAAGCGGCTCGATAAGACGAAAGACATTCAGGCCCGGGAGTACGGAGAGAGAATCCGCACCTACATGCATCTGCTGGCTTATCCGGATTTTTTCGGAGCCTTATATTTCGGGGCCACTGAAAAAGAGTTCGAGTCGGAACCCGGCAAAATTTCACCCGTTATCCAGTTATTCGACTGGGACGGTGAACCTCTGGCTGAAATTCGTCTTCCGTATATGGCTACGGCATTTGACTTTGACTTGAAAAACGGCGCGCTTTATACATTTGACCGAACTTCAGAGCAATTTCAAAAATATGATATAACGGATTTAAATTTTTGATATGCTCTTCGTGCTGCTCATTGACGCTCGTCGGATATTCCCGCATGCAGGCTCGTAAAGAATTGCGGTAGTGAAGCCGGATTGAAATTTGCATTCCTGCCGATCGGTCGATGCACTGGCCGACGGGCCTATTGGAACCACGTGATGCACCTCGTGCCGGATCAACCGTCTTGAGTCCGCTTGCGCAGGATTCGACCGGCTGCCACCCGAAAAGCGAAGACACCGGAGCACCCGGTGTCTTCTTTTGTGCGAGTTCCGCAAAAAATGATTGTATTATATATAGTTGGCTGCATCTTGAGCGCCTTTTGATTGCCTGATATACTATGTAATTTTTCGTTGAAATATTCGCTTTTTGAATAGGAATATATAACTTTAGAGTGGATTTTACGGATTATTTCATGGTGACTGTAAAATTAGAGAAAGACTACGACCTTTTTAATCTGAAATTTTCATGTATGAAAGAGAAACTGATTTTTGCGGGAGCCGTCTCTCGCTGGCTGCCGCGGCTGTGACTGCCTATATGGCAAACTACCGGCCGTCTGCTGAATGCCAATATCGAGGCTTTGGCGCAGGATGAATCATTGGATCCAGGGGAATCTTACTCTGGAACATATGAAATATCTGTCATATGCACTAGATGTGGAGCAACTCTCATTCGCTGTATGCCCTGCTATGAACCATGTCCGAGCACATGCACTCCTACAAGCCATAGTTGTTGAACAAAGACTTCATCTACATTAGTAGATGAAGTCTTATAAATTCATTATTATGAGACATTTTATCTATTGTTTTATATGTGCCTTGTTATACGGATGTACAACCGAGAACGATCCAGAAGACAATTCCACACAAAATATACATATCATCGATATCAATGATGCAAAAATCGATCGAGAAAATTCAGGTTTGACCATCGATCATTTTATTAAATTGGATACACCTGATAAAGCCTTGATCGACCAAATCGCCAAAGTTATTTGTTATGATGAAAAATTATATATTCTGACGACTATTCCCTACAATAGCGTCTATATCTTTTCATCCAAAGGTGCTTTTTTACATAAATTCACAAATGGACGGGCTAATAATGAATTAATATATCCATTTGACATCTCCATAGACGAATATAACAACGAATTGCTAATTTTGGATAATTACCGGATTATCAAACGGTTCACTCCAGACGGACGTTATATATCCCAAAAGACCCTCGCTTATCCGCAACTGTACGTGGAAAGCATCGGACGGGAAGGCACGGAGTTGTTTTTCAGTCCCAATATCTCTTTCAAAAGCCAGTTTTCGGGCTACCACATGGAACGGCGCGGCAAACTGGCGGGAATTTATAAATCGCTTTACGCCGGAAAGACCTACCTGAATTCCGGGGTCTTGACCAAACTTACCCAGGACAGCGTATTGTTGTGTCCGCTGTTCTCTGATACGATATATCTGTATAATATGCAAAGGGGTAAATTCGATCCGTATTTTGTTCTTAATTCCGGCAATCGGAGTGCAAACCGGCCAAACCGGCTCGAAACATTCGAGGATTTATCCACATACCTCCAGGCGATAAAACAAAATCGTTGGTATTCGGGACCGAATCATGTTCTTTTATCGGACGGCCGTCTCTTCTTCCACTACGGACCGACTGATCGTTGGAGCGTTTTCGACAGCCATAGTCGTACAACGACCATTTATGAACGGATGTTTGATGAACTGCCTAACTGTTTTGGAAAAGCCGGACAAAACGACAATAAACTCATCTACGCTTATGATGTTGTTTGGTTGCAGAGCTATTACCATAAACATCCTCCTGTATCGCCAATCGCAAAAGAAATAGCACGTGCCTGCGAGAACGAGGAAGATAATCCAATCATAGTCTTTGCTAAGATTAAATAATGCGAATCAAATACATACCTTCAATCATTCCTCTTAATAATTGTACTGAAAGGTATTGCTGTTCGACGGCGGGACGGTCGATCTGGGCGAGCTTCCGCTCGGCGGGAGCCAGGAACGGCTCGGACAAGCCCGTGACATTCGCCGTGCAGGGAATCGTGACTGACGAATAGGCGCCCCCTTGTCTCTCCCCTCCCGCCGAAACTGTCGGACGGAAGGAATTCCGGCCGGCAGCCTACTCTCCTTTCCCGCACCGCTCCCGCTCCTCGTGGCGGATCACCTGATGGATGCCGATGCAGGCCAGACCGCCGTAGGCCACCGTGAGTATCACGAGCCACTTGATCTCTGCGAACACCTCGCCGAGCGAAGCGCCCATCGTCTGAATGCGGATGAAGCCGTTCACGCCGTGGCTGCTCGGGAAGAGTTTCCCCAGGGCGAACATCCACTCCGGAATGCCCTCGCGCGGATAGGAGATTCCGCTCAGCATCAATACCGGAATCGAAGTCCAGAGCAGCAGCAGGAGCGAGTTTTCCCGGTAGCGGAAGAGTGTCGAGACGGCAATGCTCATGGCGATGCACGCCGCGAGATAGACCGCCGTGAAGAGCGCGACGGCTCCCGTCTGGCCGTTCATCGGGAAGTGGAACATCCGGTAATGCAGCCCGAGCACGTAGGCGCAGGTCACGGCATAGATCAGCGCATAGACCGTGGCCCGTCCCAGGACGATCGGCAGCGTGGACATTCTCCCCCGCCCCGCGGGCCGGAGCTTGCGGTACAGTCCGTGCTCGCGCCACGTGCCGCCGATCATGCCGATTCCGATAAGCATGGTTTGCTGGATGATGACGATGATGATGGCCGGCATGACGAAGGTTCCGTAGCCCAGATAGGGGTTGAACAGGTTGTGCGACTGGTAGATGACCGGCTGCGTCACGGCCTGCGCCTGCGGAATGTCCGCCCCTTTGGCGATCAGCCTCCGGAACTCGACCATCGCGCCCGTCTGCCCGATCGTCGTCACCAGCTCCTGAAAAACCTGCCGGTACATGAGGAAATAGCTGGCGTCGCAGTAGATCGCCACGTCGGCCTGCGACCCGCCGACGAGCTTCCGCTCGTAGTCCGACGGAATGTAGACCACGCCGTAGATCTTGCGGCCGTAGAACAGCTCCCGGGCCTCCTCCATGTCCGTCGGTTCGTAGGCCACATACGTATTCGGCCCGGCGTTGAAGGTTTCGATCAGGCTGCGGCTCGTCGCCGTGCGGCATGCGTCCACCACACCGATCGGCACGTTGCGCAACACCTGCGAGCCGTAGGCCAGCGAGTAGGCCGTGGCGTAGATCAGCATGGCGAAGACGAGGATCAGCAGCACGCCGCCGTCGGTGAAGATCGTGCGGAATTCGTTCCGCACCACTGCGCCGAACTGTTGCAGGTAGGAGGCCATCTGTCGTGTAAAACGGTTCATGCTACAATCTCCCCCAGAATTTTTCTTCCGTCGCCACGCGTTTCAGACGCGGCAGACACAGAAGCGGTAATACGACGAACAGCAGCAGACAGCCCAGATCGGGCAGCGAGTAAACCGCCGGGGCGCCGCGCAGCATCTGATCGACGAAAATATCGGTATAGAAAGTGAACGGAAAGATACGGCTCACCCACTGCATCGGCTCCCACATGGCCATGATCGGGAACGTGAGTCCCGAAAAAGTGAAGGCCAGCACCGAGTAGCCGCCGCCGATCGAGAGCGAGAGACGCAGGTTGGCCAGCAGCGCGACGATCATCACGGCGATCGACTGATAGGCCAGAACGAAAAGCAGCGTTCCGGCGAGGATGATGCCGAGGCTGCCGTTGAGCGGCGTTCCCACGATCTTAAAGATGACGACCAGCATGACGAGCGACATGAGGAACATCGCGGCCGTGATCGGAAGCGTCTTGCCCGCGAGGGCCGCCGCGACCGAATCGCCGCCCGTGGCCAGCCATTCGCGCGAAGTGCCGTATTTCAATTCGGTTCCGATGGCGAAGATCGTGGCCATCACCGTGAAGATCATCAGCATCATCGGCATGAAGCTCGGCGAGAGGTAATAGCCGTAATTGATATGCGGATTGAAAAGTACGTGGCGGTCGAACCGTACGGGCATGAGCTGCGCCATGGCCTGCCGCTCGGTCAGTCCCTGCTTCATGAGCAGTTGCAGCTGGATGCCCGCCGAGAAGGTCGTCACGGCCGTCTGGATGTCTTTCGACAGCAGTCCGTTCACGGTGATATTGGTTCCCGAAATGTAATTCTCGATATGCGTCTGGCGGTTGCTCAGGATATCCTTCTCGAAAAACGCCGGAATCTGCACGATGGCCATGATCCGCCCTTCGCGCATCAGACGCTCGCCTTCGTCCATCGACTGCACTCCGTAGGAGACCAGCGCCGTGGGCGTGTCGTCGATCATCTGCGTCACCTTGCGCGAAAGGGCCGTGTGGTCCTCGTCGAGCACGGCCACCGGCACGTTGCGGATCGCCCCCTCGTTGAACAGCAGGGCGAAGAAGGCGAACGACGCCGCCGGGAGGAGGAGCATCAGCACGAAGTACATCGGCTGGTGCGCCAGCCGCCCCAGTTCCCGCCGCAGCACGGCTCCGGTATTTTCCAGCAGTCGGCGCATCGCTATCGCCCGATTTTATCCCAATCGACCAGCACGCTCATCCCCGGGCGCATGTTCTCCGCGGCGGAGACGGGCCGGGCCTTCACGGCGAAGGTGCGGATGTCGAATCCGCCCTGCGTGCGGGTCGCCGCCCACGTGGCGAAATCGGCCTGCGGGGCTATGTAGGTCACCTCGAACTCCACGTCGCGGTCGAGTGCAGGGACGAATCCCGTCATCCGCGTCCCGAGCTTCATGCCCGGGAGCAGCGTCTCCTTGACGTTGAATGTCACCCACATGTCCGACATGTCGAGAATGGCCACCACCGGATAGCCGCTGCCCACCAGCTCGCCCTCCTCGGCGATGACGGTCGAAACCTCTCCCGTCACGGGCGAATAAACCATCGCGTCGCCGATATAGGATTCGACCTCGCTGACGGCCCCTTCGGCCTGCCGCACGCGTGCCGCGGCGGCCTCCTTGTCCTCCTTGCGGGCCCCGTCGGCGGCCAGGTCGTACTGCGCCTTGGCTGCGAGCGCCGTCGCCTCCATGGCCTTGTAGTTGGCTTCGGCTTCATCGAGCTTCTGTGCCGGGACCACTCCGTCGTCGTAGAGGTTCCGCACCCGTTCGTAGGTCTTGCGCGCCAGCTCCAGGCCGGCCTGCGCCTTCTCCCACATGTTCAGCGCCGCCTCGATCTGCTGGATGCGGGCTCCCGCCACGGCGGCGGCGTCCAATGCGGCGGCCGCGCTCTTCACGGCCTCGGCCTGCCGCAGCTTGGCTTCCAGCTCGGGTGTCGAGAGCATGTAGAGGAGCTGCCCCTTCTCCACGCGGTCGCCCTCCTCGACCTTCATTTCGTCGATGCGCCCGGGAACTTTCGAGGAGGCCTTGTAGGTCGTGCACTCCACCGTGCCCTGAATCAGCAGGGGCGTCCGTTTGTCGAGGTAACGGCTGATGAGTACGACCGAAAGGACGATGACCGCCGCGGCCGCCGTGATTCCGATTACGTTATTTCGCTTCATATCGTTCGTTTTTTATTCTTGATCGAAAAGGATCACCCGTGCGTCCATGCGACGGGCGTAGGCCGCGAATTCGTCGCTGATGCCCGCGGCCTCGAGCAGTTGGGCCAGCAGCACGTCGAAATTGTAGGCCGCCTGCAGGCGTTCCGTGCGCACGCCCGCGAGATTCAGCTCGGCGTCGATCAGGTCCGTCGCGGACGACATGCCTTCCCGGAACGCCGAGTTCTTCATCCGCAGATACTCCTCGGCGAAGGCGAGCGAAGCTTCGATCGAGGTCATCTGGTTGCGGTAGTTCATCATCTGATTGTAGAGCTTCTCCACCAGCACGGCGATATCCTGCGACGCCTTGTTCTGCAACTCGCCGACGCGGCTCACGGTCTGCTTGGCCGCCGAATACTTGTATTCGCGGTTCAGACCGTCGAAGAGCTTGATATTGACGCCCACGCCCACGGCCCAGCGGGGTACGAAGCCGGCCACCTGGTAATTGTAGAACGATCCGCCGCCCATGGCTACCACCTGCGGCAGGAAAGCCGAACGCTGTGCGCGGACGTTCTCTTCGGCCAGCTGCCGTTTGAGCGACACCTCCGTGAGCAGCGGGTTGCGCGCCGCGGCCAGGTCCTGGTAATAGGCCGGCTCTTCGATCTCGCCGATGAGGAACAGCGCCGTGACGGGCCGCCAGTCGCTCTCGCGTCCCAGCGTGTTCGACAGCGCGCTGGAGAGGGTCTCCGCCTGCAACTTGGCATTGGCCAGCTCACGCTCCGCTTCAGCCATCTTGAACTCCACGTAGAGCCGTTCGCTGCGGGCGATCATGCCGTTCTTCTCGAGCACCCGGGCATCTTCCAGATGGCGTCTCACGCCGTCGGCCACCTGCTGCCGCACGGCCACGACCTGCGTGGCCAGCGCCAACCCGAAATAACGTTCCACCAGTTCCGAGATCAGAGCGTCGCGCGTCTGGTTGCCCTGCTCCGCGGCCGTGCGTTCGTTGAGCCGTGCGGCGCGGTTGGCGGCGTTGATCTTGCCGCCCATCCAGATCGGAAGGGTCACCTCGCCGCCCACGAATCCCAGACTGCGGTCCTGCAACGTCAGGAACCAGTCGGCGTTCATCATCGGGTTCAGCAGCCCCTGGATCGAGGGGATCAGCTCCGGAGCGATCAGTCCGCTGCCCAGAATCTTGCCCGCCAGGTCGTTCACGGGGGTTTTCAGGTCGTTGAAATCGAATCCTATGTCTTTGCCCAGATAGGCGTAGGCTCCCGTCAGGTTGATCTGCGGCATCCGCAGGCCGATGGCGGCCCGGCGCTGCTGCTGCGCGGCACGCTCCTCGTAGGCCGCCGCCTTCATCGCGGGATTCTCCGTGAGCGTGACGGCGATCGCCTCGTCGAGCGTGATGGCACGTCCGGTCTCCTGTGCCGGAGCGTATGCCGCCGCGGCCAAAGCTGCCGCCGTCACGGCGATCTTGATGCTGATTTTCATACCGTTCATTCGTTTACGAAGCAAATATAGGTGTTTTTGCGGGATTCTGTTCGGTTATGCGCACTTTGGGACAGTTTTATGCCTTTACGGAAACAAATTGCGCCTTTTTCACCGCCACAGATGGGCGTTTACGGCCCGCACCTCCTCCCCCAGTTCCGGGTAGCAGCGGACGTCGAGCCCCGCCTCGCGCAGCATGAGGGCTCCGCGGCAGCAGACGAACCGGTCGGGTTCGTAGAGTGCGAAGGCCACGCGGGCGAATCCGTGGCGCAGGATGAGCTGCGTGCAGCTCTCCGGTTCGCTGGCCCGCTGCGAGCACGGCTCCATCGAGGACCAGATCGCGGCGCCGCGCAGCTCCGCACCGGCTGCGAGGGCTTTGGCTATGGCTTCCTGCTCGGCGTGGTGCGTGGCCGACGTTTCGTGCGTGTAGCCCGTGAAGCGCCGCCCGTCACACGTCCGGATCACCGCCCCGACGCAATAGGAAGTTTCGCTGGGCGTGCAGCGGCGGCTCTCTGCGATCGCCTCGCGCAATCCGGCCAGATCCTCGGCCGTCGTATCCTCATGCAGCGTGCAGAACGCAATCTCCATGCCGTCGATACACTCCCGGCGGCACGGTGCCGCAGCGGGCGGCTCGAAGCGGAATCGCGCCCCGCCCCGTCCGCTGCCGAGCGCGAGCCGCGGATTGACCGCATAGCGTACTTCGTCGGCCAGCCCTTCGCCGAGGAAGAGGCCGAGCGTCTGCGCACCCCCTTCGACCAGCAGGCGGCGAATGCCACGCTTCTCGAGTTCGGTGACGATCCGGGCCGCTGTCACGGGTGCTCCTTCGCTCGAAATGACCGTTGCAACCGCTTCCAGTTCAGGAATGTCGTACGGCGAGAATACATACCGGTCCGCATCGCCCTCGGTGAAAAACCGCAGCGACGGATCGAGACGGCCGGAACGGGTCACGACCGCCTTCGACAGGTCGGGCCGCAGGCCGCGTGCCGCCCGGCGGGCGCGTTCGGCGTCGTCGCGCAGCGACAGCGACGGATTGTCCCGGCGCACGGTTTCGGCCCCCACCAGGATGGCGTCGCAGCCGGCGCGCAACCGCAGCACCGCCGCCCAGTCCCCGGGCGTCGAGATCACGAGCCGTCCGGGCCCGTTGTCGTCCAGATAGCCGTCGGCCGTGACCGCGGCGGAGAGTATCACTCGCATCGTTTCAGGGTTATGAGCGTGATTTCGGGACGGGCGCCCAGCCGCATGGGGTATCCCACGCAGCCCGTGCCGTCATTGACGTAGAGCATCCGCCCGGCGGAGTCGTCGTAACGGCCGCTCCAATGCGTGTAGAGGAGTGCCGCGGGCGACCAGCCGCGGCCCCCGAAGCGGATCTTGCACTGCATGGCGTGCACGTGTCCCGAGAGGGTCAGGTCGCCGTATCCGGCTGCTGTGATCTGCTCCCAAAGTTGCGGCACGTGTGCCAGTACGATGCTGTAAAGTCCCTGCGGAACGCCTGCGAAGGCGCGCCGGAGTCCCGTGGCAGGCAGATGACGGTCGTGCCGCTGCTCGCTCAGCGCCGGGTCGAACGAGAGCCCCGTGAGGGCGATGCTGTCGCCGCCGCGGCGCAGATAGACGGTCTCGTCGTCCAGCACGCACCACCCCATCGCCCGTTGGCGCGCGATCACCTCGCGCAGACTTTCGGCGGCCGGATGGCGCAGCGAGTCCTTGATGTATTTGCCCACGTCGTGATTGCCCGTGACGGAGTAAACCGGGGCTTCGATGCGGCGGAGCAACCGCACGACCGTGCTGTCCAGCTCCGAGGCGCGTATATTGACCAAGTCGCCCGTGAAAAGCACCAGGTCGGGCCGCAGGGCGTTCACGCGGTCTGCGAGACGCGTCAGCTCTCGCCCGGGCGAGACGATCGTCCCCAGATGGATGTCCGAGAGCTGCACGATGCGCAGCCCGTCGAACGTCGCGGGCAGCGCCGGGGAACACACCTCCGTCCGGCTGACGCGCAGGCTCGTACGGCCCGCCGTGACCCCTATCACGAGTGCGGCGAACACCGCGGCTGCGGCGGCGAGGCCCGTGCGGCGCAGTCCGAAGAAGTTGAAGGCGTAGAAGGCCAGACGCGGCAGCACGGTCGCCATCCAGACCCAGAAAAGCCACATCGAAGCCATGACGACGGGCGTCGGGTTGTCGCGGCAGAGAAGTCCCATGCCGACGACCGCGAGCGGCAGCGCGTCGGTCGCCGCGGCCCATGCGAGCGAGAGCCGGCGAAGCCGCGCACGCCGTGCGCGGCGGAAGTGCAGCCAGTCGGCGGCCGCAGCCGCCAGACTGAACAGAAGAATCAATCCCAGCAACATAACTATTTCCTTTCGGGTCCGAATTTCGCTCCGCGGAACTTGGCGGCGATTTCGCCGCCAGAAAGAAACGGAGGTTTTTCCCGTGCAAAGATAGCGAAATTCGGGATTTTTCCCTCCGCGGTTTTGGCATACGAGTTGCGGGCACGTCGCCGGAGACCGGGACCGTCCGATGCGGTCCGGGTCCGTTCACCGAAAACAGTCGTTCAGCCTATGACACCATTCCGATTCCGGGCCGTACCGGCGCTGCTGGCCGCCCTCCTCGCCGCTCCGGCCGCGGCACAACCCTCCCGGACCTCTTCCCGGCCGGACGGGGAGAATCCGGCCGCGGCCTTCGCCGCATCGCACAGTCCCGCGACAAGCGGCCGCCACCGCACCTCCGAAGAGGAAGACGCGCGGCGCGACCATGCCGAAACGCACCGCCGGGGATTCCAGCAGCACGACCGGCCGCAGTTCGTCTTCTCCTCGAAGGAGAACCGCTTCTCTTTTTCGCTGGGCGGATTCGTCGCCCTGAGGGCCGCCTACGATGCGGGCGGCATCGTGGAGAACATCGACTTCGTGACCTACGACATTCCCGTCGCCGGGAACTATGCCACGCGGCAGAAACTCACGCTGGACGCCTCCACGTCGCGCCTCTTCCTGAAGGCGATCGCCAACACGCGGGCCGTGGGACGCGTGGTGATCTATCTCGACGGCGACTTCCGCGGAGGAGCCGCGAACAGCTACACGCCGCGTCTGCGCTCGGCCTACGTCTCGCTGCTGGGACTGACCCTCGGGCGCGACGTGACGACCTTCTGCGATCTCGAAGCGGCCCCTGCGACCGTCGATTTTCAAGGCCCCAATGCCTACAACTTCAACTTCGCCACGCTCGTCCGCTACGAACGCTCCTTCGCCGAAGGCCGACTCTCGTTCGGCGTGGCGGCCGAGATGCCCGTCGTGAGCGGTACGTACGGCGAGGGGTTCGACGCCATCCCGCAGCGCGTGCCCGACATTCCCTTTTATCTCCAATATGCCTGGGGCGGCGACCGTTCGAGCCATATCCGCGCTTCGGCCGTCGTGCGCAACATGTACCTGCATGACCTGACGCGGAAGAGCGACACCTCGCTCACGGGTTGGGGCGTGCAGTTCAGCGGCACGATCCGCTGCTGCGACCCGTTGCGGCTCTTCATGAACGGTGTCTATGGCAAGGGCATCACCCCCTACATCCAGGACCTCACGGGCTCGGGGCTCGACTTCACGCCCTGCCCGCGCGACGAAACGCGCATCCGGACGATGCCGATGTGGGGCTGGCAGGCCGCCGCACAGATCGCCCTCACGCCGCGTCTCTTCCTTTCGGGCGGCTATTCGACCGTCCGCGTGCAGCGCAGCCTCGGATTCTACGCCGCAGACGAATACAAACGCGGACAGTACGTCTTCGGCAATGTTTTCTACACGATCGCGCCGCGCTGCAAAGTGGCCGGGGAGTACCTCTACGGCTCGCGCCGCGACATGGCAGCGGGCAAAGGGCACGCCAACCGGGTCAATGTGATGCTGCAATACGGCTTCTGACGGGAAACGGCTGTTTTTTCGGGCGGTCCTGCGGCGGATCGCCCGTTTTTCGTATCTTTGTCCCGCAGGGCGGAACACACCGTTCCATGCAGCGAGAACGACATCGAAACAATATGGAATTTCTGACGCAACACAACCTCACGGGACTGGCCATCGGACTGGGCACGTTCCTCATCATCGGCATCTTCCATCCGTTCGTCATCAAGGGCGAATACTATTTCGGGGTGCGCATCTGGTGGCTGTTCCTTCTGTCGGGCATCGGGGCGATCGCCGCCTCGGTCGCCGTGCGCGAACTGTTCTGGTCCACGCTGCTGGCCGTCTGGGGCGCTTCGTCGCTCTGGGGTATCGGCGAACTGTTCGAACAGCGCAAGCGGGTCGAGAAAGGATGGTTCCCCCGCAATCCGAAACGGAAATCCTGACCTGCACCCGCTCATGCGGCTCAGAATGCGACATACGCTGGCCTGCCTGCTGTTCGCGGCGGTCTGCTGCACCCCTGCCGGCGGACCTCCCCGGCAGCGGCCTGCCGTTCCGCCGCCCCAGCGCGTGCGGATGCTTTTCGGCGGCGACGTCATGCAGCACCTCCCGCAGGTCGAGGCCGCGCGCAGCGGCGAAGGGTTCGACTACACGCCCGTGTTCGCCGCCCTCGCCCCGCGGATGCACGCCGCGGACCTCGCGGTGGTCAATCTGGAGACCACGCTGACGCGGAGCGGCCGCTACACGGGCTATCCGCTCTTCCGCTCCCCAGCGGAACTGGCCGACGCCCTGCGCGGAGCGGGCGTGGATGTCGCGCTCTTGGCCAACAACCACTGCTGCGACGGCGGCGCGGAGGGCATCCGCACGACGATCCGCGAGCTGGACCGCTGCGGCATCCGCCACACGGGGGTCTTCGCCGACAGCGCCGACTACCGGCGGAATCATCCGCTGCGCATCGAACATTGCGGCCTGCGGATCGCGCTGGTCAATTACACCTACGGCACGAACGGAATGCCCGTGCCCGCGGGGTCCGTCGTAAACCGCATCGACACCGTGCGGATGGCCGCCGATCTGGCGGCGGTGCGGCGCGAAGGGGCCGATTTCATCGTCGCCTGCATGCACTGGGGCAACGAATACGAGCGGCGGGAGAACGCCTCGCAACGCACACTGGCCGCCTTCCTGCGGCGCCACGGCGCGGATGTGGTGGTCGGCGGCCATCCGCACGTCGTGCAGCCGTGGCAGGCCGATTCGACGCACGTGGTGCTCTATTCGCTCGGAAACCTCGTCTCGAACCAGCGCCGCCGCTACACGGACGGCGGGCTGGTCGCCCGGATCGAAGCCCTGCGTTATCCGGACGGTCGTAGGAGCTACCGCCTCGAACCGCTTCCCGTATGGGTCGCTCTGCCCCGCTATCGCATCCTGCCGCCCGAGGCGGCCGACACCGCAGTCCTGCCCGATGCCTACGCCCTCTTCCGTCGCGACCTGCGCGAACTGACCGGAAAGGACTTATAGCCGTTCCGAATAGCCGTATCAATATTTCCGATGGCGATAATTTGCCGCACGTACCGGAATTTTCGTATCTTTGCATACACACAAATATCAAAAAAGATATGGAAAAGAGCATCAAAGGTACGCGTACCGAACAGAATCTGCTGAAAGCCTTCGCCGGCGAGAGCCAGGCCCGCAGCCGCTATGTCTTCTTCGCCAGCAAGGCCAAGAAGGAAGGATACGAACAGATCGCAGGCGTATTCGCCGAGACCGCGGAACAGGAGAAGGAGCATGCCGAACGTTTCTTCAAGTTCCTCGAAGGCGGTATGGTCGAAATCACGGCCAGCTACCCCGCCGGCAAGATCGGCACGACGCAGGAGAACCTGCTCGCCGCGGCGCAGGGGGAGAACGAGGAGTGGGACGTGCTCTACCCCGAGTTCGCTAAGGTGGCCGCCGAAGAGGGTTTCCCGGAGATCGCCACGGCGTTCCGGATGATCGCCACGGTCGAAGCGGAGCATGAAAAGCGCTATCTGAAGCTGCTGAGCCGCCTGACGGACGGCAACTTCTTCAAGCGCGACGGCAAGATCTGGTGGCAGTGCCGCAACTGCGGCTACGTGTGCGAGGCTTCGGAGGCTCCGCAGATGTGCCCCGCCTGCAAGCACCCCCAGGCCTACTTCGAGCCCAAGAAGGAGAACTATTGATCGGATTCCGTTCGGAGTCTCTCCTTGCAAGCGAACGGCCGCACCTTTTCGGGGTGCGGCTTTTTCGTATTCGGACACGGTGTCGGCACACCGGATGTTTCCGCCGCCTCATGCCGCAGCCCGATTGCCCCGGCCGTATGAATCGTCTGATAAAAACGGTCGATGGAGTATCGGCGGCCGTTTTCGCGAGCGGGTGCGGGCGGTGCGCCTATTCGTCAGTCACGATTCCCTGCACGGCGAATTTAATCTGACATTCCCCATTTACGATTCCATTTGCACTGCAATCAAATTATTAGGAAAACAAACTGTTTTTCCAAGAAAAGATTTTATCTCATCTTTCATCTGCCATCGGGAGCAACCAACAATAAATATACAGAGATTCAGCAATAGAATTTTTCGATACATATCAAAAAATTATAGATTATTATCTAAATCCAAACAAGCGAATTGCACGGCTTCATCGAGAGCTAAGATCAACCGGTTGTTCTCCGCATCATAGCAAAAGTCGCTCAATCTGTATCCGGTTTTCCAAGTCTGCAAGTAGTTTCCTTCGAGATCGAAGACCACAAAATCCGTGGGTTCGCACCCTTCGGAATCGTTGGCTTTTCCACTGTATGCCACGATGATTCGGTCCCCACAGAATAACGGTTTACCATAATACAAGTAAGCATTTGACGTGGCCGCGTCCCATCGGGGCCCGTAGATGTTGTACCGGAGTGTTCCATCCATATTACCAATCGTGATCAGATCGTGATGATGATAAACCTCCGCATACAGCCCTTTTTCGACGGATACAGCAAAATCAATGCGCCGCCGTTCGATATCCGGATGTTCGTAAGGCATTGGTGAAATATCTCCGTTCTTCAGACTCCATTTGGCCAGCGATTCCCTGAAGTTACTCGTACCGATAGGTTCTATTATGATGCCCATCAGCAAATCGTCCCCAAGAAGGTAGGAGTCCGCTGGAAACGATTTCGCCTGCATTTGCATCTCGACTTCCGGTTTGTAATCGGACTGTCTGAGGAAATCATGGAATCCAAAACCATAGATAACTTGTTTTCCGTAATCGGGAATGAGGAATTTGCAACGGGACTCGTCTATGATGAGGTTCCCCGGACTGACAATTTCTCCAGGACCCCGACCTCTTTTTATGCCACTACGGAGATGTGCGAACGTATTTTTATCGATGACATGCAACAGATTGTCGTAAGAACGCACGTCCAAAATCAGTAGATAGTCGCCCATTAGAAACAATCGGGGCATTGCTCCGACCAGCAATTCATTGCCGAGGTCGATTTCCCGGATTTGAGAGTGAACATCCACGACTCGGTCTCGTTTCTTCTGATATTTTTCCGTACGGTCAGTCTTCTCGCATCCTGCGAGGACCAAAACCGACAACAGCAACCATAGCTTCTTCACTGTTTCAAGTTTTACAACCTTGGTCAGCATAACTATCTGACCAAGGTTTATTAATTTACCAAATTGCTTCTTTATAATACGGATAAAGAAATTACAATAACATCCATTTCCATTATCTAAACATCCATTTTCACAATTTGGATTTTCATCCTGCACCAAAGCCTCGATATTGGCATTCAGCAGATCGAAAGGATCCGGTCGGTAGTTTGC
>OLNQ01001681.1_pt1 | contig 20514 bp, 10 predicted proteins | sample 1672821 | NCBI WGS metagenome assembly OLNQ01 (sample SAMEA3136727, study PRJEB25190) | human gut metagenome | biome: human gut; feature: human-associated habitat; material: faeces | place: Austria | collected 2013 | reverse complement strand
TCTTACGTACCAGTTGGAGAAGATCAGAAGCAGCATGTTGAATTAACAAGAGATATCGCACAAAGAATGAATAACCGCTATGGTGACTTGTTTACTGTTCCTGAACCACTTGTTGGCAAGGTTGGTGCTAGAATCATGTCTTTAACAGATCCAACAAAGAAAATGAGTAAATCTGATGGTATCAATAAAGGATGCATTTATTTGTTAGATGATCTAAAAGCAGCACGTAAAAAAGTCATGGGTGCAGTCACTGATAATCTGGCACATGTTCATTATGACCCAGAAAATCAGCCTGGTATTTCTAATTTGATGCAGATTTATTCTTCCTTAAACAATGATCGTCCTTTTGATGAAATTGAAAAGGAATTTGAAGGAAAAGGATATGGTGACTTCAAGCGTGCAGTTGCTGACAGCGTTTGTGAATTACTAGAAAGTATTCAGGCAAAATATAATGAAATCTGTAATTCAGATATCATTGAAAAGACATTGAAGCAAGGTGCTGAAAAAGCAAATATCATTGCCAACGAAAAAGTTAAGAAGGTTCAAAAAGCGATTGGCATGGAAATTGTAAAATAAAATAGAAGCGATACTTGATTAGCAGGTATCGCTCTTTTTAATTCAGCCATCAAAAAAGCCACGACTTCAACTGCGGACTGAAAGCCTACCGCCGCAAGGTGGTCAAGTCGATCGAAGTCTACGGCGAGATGCACCGCTACATCCCGATCCTGGCCAAGGAGGCCGGATTCCGCCGCATCGGCGAGAAGGTAGTCTGCCACAGGGCGCGCAAATACGGCTCCTCGAAGTTCGGCATGGAACGCATGGTCAAGGGCTACCTGGACCTGATTACGGTCTCGTTCCTTTCGCATTTCGGCCGGTCGCCGATGTACTTTTTCGGCGGGTTGGGGACGCTCATGTTCCTGCTGGGCGGCTGCTCGACGATCTGGATCATCGCCGCCAAGCTCTACAAGCAGGCGCACGGCCTGCCGCTGCGGGCCGTCACCGAGCAGCCGCTCTTCTACCTTTCGATGCTTCTGGTCATCCTCGGCGTGCAGTTTTTCCTGGCCGGTTTCCTGGGCGAGCTGATCGACCGCAACGCCTCCGACCGCAACAAATACCTGATCGACAAGAATATCTGACAAACAGACGATTATGATACAACGTATTCAGACACTCTATCTGCTTCTGGCCGCAGGACTGGTAGCCTGCGCCGCGTTCCTGCCCCTGGCCTCGTTCGCCAGCGGCGGCGAAGAGTTCCGCCTTTACGCCTTCGGACTGCGGACGGCGGACGGCGAAACCGTGCAATCGACCCTCTACATGGGCATCCTGCTGGCATTGGCGTTGGTGCTGCCGCTGACGACGATCTTCCTGTTCAAGCGCCGTATGCTGCAATTCCGGCTCGGCGTGGTGGAGATGATCCTGCTGCTGGGCGCACAGATCGTAATGGGCATCTACTATTTTCTCAGCTACCGCCTCTTCTCTTCGTTCGAATTCCACGCCCAGAGCGTCAAACTGCCACTGGTGCTGCCGCTCATCGCCATGATCTTCACCTATCTGGCCGTCCGTGCCATTTTCCGGGACGAACTGATGATCCGTTCGATGGACCGCATCCGCTAAGAAAATATACGGCCGTCTGCGATGCCGACCCCTTTCCCGACGGGTCGGCATCCGCTTTGTTTCCGCCTGAAAAGAAAAATCCGTCCGGAAAGAGCCAAAAAACATTACACTTTTTCATACTTTCAGCTAAAAATATATCGATTTTTAATTGGTTATTCCGATAAAAGACCATAACTTTGATTGAAAATCCACTTTATAAAACGGATACGAAAAGCCATAAAATCATATTCACACTTAATTCAAATTCATTATGAAGCAATTAAACATTTGGAAAACATCGTTTTACACGATGCTGGCGATCGCCGCCGGGGCGTTCACGGCATGTGTGGACGACGATGTCGACAAACAGGCTCCCACGCTGGAACTATCGGAGGAGGCCGTCGCCTTCACCGGAACGGCTACCGAAGACGCGACCGTTACGGTGAGGAGCAACCGTCAATGGACGGTCGCCTACGAGGACGAAGAGACCCAAAAGGAGTGGATGTATTTCAAAGTCTCCGGCAACGAGGTCTCCGAGGGCATCTACAACGGCGACGGTACGGTCAAGATCACCGTCGGCGAATCGGCGCAGCCCCACATGGGCCGTCTGATTTTCACGCTGAGCAACAGCTACGGCGAACTCTACCGGAAATACCTGACCGTCACGCAGGGCAACTACGTTCCCCCGACGGTCGGCGCCGTCGGCAAACTGGTCGAGTATATTCTGGGCAACAGCGACCTGAGCGGCGCCGTCGGCTCGGACAAGGCCATGCCGCTCCAATACAGCGAGTCGACGATCGAGGCGGTCATCCTGGCCAACGACGCGGCGGGCAACAACAACCGCAAACTCTACGTGGGCGACAACAACGGCCTCGAACGGTCGGCCATCGTTCTCTACGGTGCCGATTTCGCCATGGCCAACGACCCCGTAACGAAGTATCCCGCAGGCCGTAAGGTCACGCTCAATCTCGAAAACGCGAAATACTACGCATTCAACAACGTGCGCCAGCTGACCGACGTCGTCGTCACCGTAGGCGACGAAGAGGTCGAGCTGGTCGTTCCGTCGCTTTCGGTCGAAAAATTCAATACGGGCGACTATCAGGCGCAGTACGTGAAACTGAACAACATGACGCCCGCCCAGTCGTTCGTCGGCAAGCCGTGGACGGCAACCGAAAGCCAGTCGGTAACGCTCAACGACGCTTCGGGCAAGACACTGACCGTCTACATGAACAAGGCGCAGTTCGCCACCGGATTCGCCGACATGTACGTGGCCGACAAGACCGGCACGATCTACGGCGTGGCCGAAACCTATCGCGAAAACGCACAGCTCATCCCGACCAAAAAGGCCGATATCGCGGCTCTAAGCACGGATCAGGGGGGGGGTACGGATCCCGACCCGACGCCGGGCGACGCGATCTACTATGAATCCTTCGGTACGGCCGACGTATCGGACAAACCGCTTATCGCCGACTATACGGGCTGGGCGAAAACCGGTTCGGGTGCAGGCGAAGTCTCCTACACCGGCGAGGGCAATATGTCGATCCGCACCAGCGGAAAACTCAGCGCCGGCTACGACGGTGCTTCGGGCAAGAACAAAGCGTTCTTCGGAACGAACAATCCCGCCTTAATCATCAACAAGATCAAACTCGACGGAGCACAGGATCTGCAACTTACTTTCGGTGCACAATATTCGAAAACGATCGACTATGATGCCGGTCTCTACGACAACGAGTTCAAACCGGAGAAATTCCACCTCGCTCTGAGTGCCGACGGCACCAGCTGGACGACAGTCGAGTACACCTATGCACAGGCCGACGAGTTCTGGGTATTCGCCACCTCGAAATTCAAGCTGAAAAACAAAGCGGCCTATCTCTACGTGAAATATGCAGTCGATGAAGCATCGGTATTCGCTATCGACGACGTGACGCTCGCCGAAGGCGAAGGCGGCACCGAAGTCGATCTGGGCGAAGGCAGCGAAGAACCCGAACCCACGCCGGGCGAAGCGATCACGGTGAACGAACTCTACCGGCTCGCCGAAACGGTTACGGGCAAGGACAAGCTCGTGATCGACGCCGAAAACAATCGCACGCTCGAAGCGGTCGTCGTAACCGACGTCGACGGCGGCAATGTTTCGGCCAATAACCTGATGGTAATGACCGAAGGCGCGACACAAGCCAAGAACGGTATCCTGCTGTTCAGCAGCGGCCAATACACCAATCCCAAAGATCCCGCATTCCCGTTCAAGTCGGGCGACAAGGTTCGTTTCACGCTTGTGAAAGGATTGGCCAAAGTGGCTAATTTCTCGAACTGCTACGAGGTAACCTGCGAATCGAGCGATGCAGCCACGTGGCTGACGGCCGAAGTAATCGGCAAGGCGCAACTCACCCCTGTCCCGCTCACATCGATCGACAATCTGATCGATTATCAGGGCATGCTCGTCACGGTCAAGAACGTCACTTCGCCCGCAACGGCCGGTAATTGGGCTGTGGGTACCACCACGTTCAAGGTCGGTTCGTCCGATCTGACCGTCTACGTGACACAGGACGCCGCCGGATTCGCAGGCAAGCAATACGCGGCTTCGAAAACGGGCGATCTGACCGGTTATGTCTCCCTCTATAAAGGCGCCGTACAGCTTTGTCCGCGCAACATGACCGATGCAGCCGCCTTCGCCGAGGGCGGCACGGATCCCGAACCCGCGGATCCGGCGCACATCGTGCTCGATTTCTCGCGCGGAAAGGACATGGCGACACCCGCATTCCCCTACCACGACAAGGACGACTCCTCGTCCGCAACGGAGGGCACCTATACCATCGACGGCTACACCTATCATATCAAGGCCAGCGCCGACGGCAAGTTCTACTGGTTCTACAACAACTACAACGCCGAGACAAAACCCGAAACGGTTTACGAAGCCTTCTTCATCGGCACGACCGGCGCCTACATCGAACTGCCCGCCATCAGCGGCAAGGCGCTCTCGAAGGTCATCCTGACCGGCGCCAGCGGTGCTTCGGGCGACAGCGAAGCCGCGATCACGGACACGGCAGGCGCCGACATCGCCGGCGGCCTGTCGCAAGTAGTCGGCAAGGGCGAAGCAACCTACGACCTGAGCGGCACGGTAGCCAACACCTCCTACCGCATCACCGTCACGAAGAAAAACTGCCAGTTCGCCAAGATCGAACTCTTCTACGGCGAGGGAGGCGGCAGCACGCCCGTGCAGCCCACGCTGAGCGTCAATCCGACCTCGCTGTCGTTCGCGGCGAAGGATCAGGCCAAGACGATCGCCTGCACCGTGGCCAACGCCGACGGTTACACGGTAGGCACCTCGTCCTCCGACGCAGCCAACTTCGCCGCATCGGCAGCGGGCACGACCGTCACGGTCACCCCGACCGAGAACACCGGCAGCGCACGCAACGCCACGGTCACGGTCTATCTGACCAACGACGGCGGCGCGACCAAAGTCGCAGCGAAGACCGTCGCCGTCACGCAGGCTGCCGCCGGCGGTTCGGAACCAGCAGGCGATACCTACGACAAGATCACGAAAGTGGCCGAGCTCGTCAACGGCATGACGGGTTTCATCGGCTGCGAGCCGGGCGGAACTTACGGTCTTCAACTGGTTACGGGATTCACCGATTACGGTCAAGGATTCACCGCCGCTTACACGTATGACGAAACCAAAAAGACACTGTCGCTGACAAGCGGTAATTATACAGCTATCGAATTCACGTTCGAAGCCGTAGCCGACGGATTCAACATCAAGCAGGGCGACAAATACCTGATCGGTACGGGCATTATCGACAACGGAAAGCCCAAACAGGGACTCGTTTTGGCCGATGCTCCGGCACAGCCCTGGACATTCACGGAGGATGCCAGTGGCGTAATCGCCACGACGAACGCATCGGGAACGGTAGACGGACAGGCATTCAACTACCCCGCCATCTATATTATGATGTGCGCAAACAGCGCATCGAGCCGGTTCCTGCGCCCTTATGTACAAGCATCCTACGGCAAAGGATTCTGCTTCTTCAAGAAAAACTGAGTTGACAACGATCGCCGGCGGGTAACGCCGCCGGCGATTCCTATCCGTTTCGAATGACTATGCAGACACACCTCCTCCGACAGTGGCTCCGACTCGCGGTCGCGGCCGTCGCAGTATTTTTCGCCGCCTGCGGCGACAGCGACGGCGATGCGGCGACAGCCCGTGTGGAGTCGTGCGAACTGAAACGGTCGTCGATCGTCGGCGGCCAGATCGCAAGCGGCGAGGAGACCGCTTCGCTGCGCGTGATCGTCGAGGTCTCCGGCAGCGGACAGCTGAACTACACGGCTACGATCACCAGCGGCGACTGGCTTTCGCTGAGCGCCCGCGACTTTTCGGCCGCAGGGCGGCAGCGGCAAGGGACGGTCGACAGCGGCGAGAACCTGCTGTTCTTCTACTACAAGGCCAACGCCTCGGCGCAAAGCCGCATAGCGACTTTCACGATCGCTTTCGACGACGGTTCGGCACCCTACGACTTCGAGCTGACGCAGCTGGCGCCCAATGCGACCGACAATCCCTACGACACGCCGAAACAGTGGCCCGAGCTGCCTGCCGGCAAGGAGGAGACAGACTATATCTATGCGGCCCACTATGCCAAGATGAACCTGAAAACCGTGCGCAACTACTCGCTCTGCTTCGACAAGAAACTGCGCGTGGCGCATTGGGTGGCCTATCCGCTGCACGCTTCGTACATCGGATCGCTGGACCGCAGCGAAGCATGGGCGCCCGATCCGAAGATTCCGCAGCAGTACCAGCCTGCACTCTGGCTGGGCGGTTATCAGAACGGCAACGTCTACAACCGCGGTCACCAGATTCCGTCGAAAGACCGCACGACCGTCGAGGAGATGAACAAGCAGACGTTCTACGCATCGAACATGACGCCGCAGCGCGGCCAGTTCAACCAGAACATGTGGGCAGCGCTCGAAGCGAAAGTCCGCAGTTACGTCTGCCCGGATACGCTCTACGTCGTCACGGGATGTTATTTCGCCAACCTCGACGAATCGACGAAAGACAAGGCCGGAAACGTCTGTCCGGTTCCCACGAACTACTTCAAGGTGCTGTTGCGCACGCGCGACGGCGCGACCGGCAAGCGGATCGCCGACTGCAAGGCCTCGGAACTGAAAGCCATCGGATTCTGGGTCGCCAACGAAAACGGACAGCAGCTCGGCAGGCAACTTTGCCGCAGCGTGGCGGAGATCGAGAAAGAGACGGGATTTACCTTCTTCCCCGACGCCGACGCCTCGGTCAAGGCACAGAACAGCCCCGAACAATGGGGATTTTAACCGCGTTTTCGACAAGCCGAGCGCAGAGCCGGACGCCGTCCGAGCCATGCCGGGACGAGAAAACGAAGAATGAAATTCAACAATTCGAATCATGAGAAAGAAACTGATAATCACAGCGGTGCTGGCGTCAGTCATGGTGATGTGCTTCGCGCAGAAGCCCCACAAGATCATGTTCTACAACATGGAGAACTTCTTCGACACCATCGACGACCCCGAAACCAACGACGAAGAGTTCCTTCCCGACGGTGCGAAGCGGTGGAATACGGCCAAGTACGACAAGAAACTCCGCAACATGGAGCGCGTGTTGTTCGACATCGCCGCCATCGACCGCAACTATCCGGCGGTGATCGGCGTCTCGGAGATCGAGAACCGTTCGATCCTGGAAGACATCGCATCGACGCGCAAGCTCCTTCCGGCACGTTATGCGATCTGCCACTACGACTCGCCCGACCTGCGCGGCGTGGACGTGGCGTTCCTCTACCGTCCGGATGTCTTCAAACTCGAAGGCAGCGCCGACATCCCCGTGCGGATCGCCTCGCTGCCCAACTGGCGCACACGCGGCATCGTGACGATGTGGGGAACGATCGACGACGAGCCCTTCCTCTTCATGGTCGCGCACTGGCCCTCGCGGCTGGGCGGGCAGGCGGCATCGGCCTTCAAGCGCAACGCCGCGGCCGAACAGATGCGTGCGATCGCCGACTCGGTGCTCAAAGTCAACCCCGCCACCAAGATCGTGGCCATGGGCGACTTCAACGACGATCCGACCGACGAGAGCGTCGAAGTCCATCTGGGCGCCAAGGCCAAGATCAAGGAGTTGCAGCCGGGCGATTTCTACACGCCCTTCGCCGACATGCTCAAAGCCGGTCTGGGAACGCTCGCCTACCGCGACGCATGGAACCTCTTCGACAATATCGTCGTTTCGGAGAACCTCGCTACCGGCTCCGCCGGCAAACTGAAACTCGTCAAGGACCCGTACAAAAAGACCAAATTCTACGGCAATATCTTCAAACCCTCCTACCTCATCCAGCAGGAGGGGCAGTATAAGGGTTATCCGCTGCGTACCTTCGTAGGCAACAATTTCCAGGGCGGATTCTCGGACCACCTGCCGGTATTCATCTACATTGCCAAATAAATCGATTCATTATGAAAATAAAGCATTTACTCACATTGCTTCTGACGATGGCGACGCTCCCTGCCCTCGCACAAGGCAGCGGCATCAAGGGAAAAGTCGTCTCTCGCGGCGACCGCGCGGCCATCGAGCAGGTGAAGATCACCCTCACCCCCGGCGAACGACAGGCGACCTCCGACGCCGAGGGGCGGTTCCGGTTCGACGACGTGGCTTCGGGCGACTACACCCTCACGTTCGAAGCCGACGACTACGAACCGCTCGAAATCAAGGTTCGCGTGGACAAGCTCACGAAAGACGTCCGTTCGATCGCGCTGGTACCCGTCTATACCGAGGCGTTCGACGACTCGATCTTCGCGGAGTTCGACACCGAGACGGCCAACGACACGCAGTCGCTGCCCTCGTCGCTCTCCTCGTCGAAAGACGTCTTCAACAACATCGCCTCCTACAAGTTCGGCGAGATGCGTTTCAACCTGCGCGGTTACGATTCGCAGTACACCAACGTCTATTTCAACGGCATCCGCCTCAACGACGCCCTGACGGGCTACACGCCGTGGTCGCTGTGGAGCGGTCTGAACGACGCCACGCGCAATCAGGAGAATACCACCGGTTTGCAGGCCGCCGACTACGGACTGGGCGGCATCGGCGGGACGACCAACATCAACGCCACGGCCTCGCAGATCCGCAAGGGCCTGCGCGTGAGCCTGGTCAACGGCAATTCGATGTACCGTTTCCGTGCGATGGTCTCCTACGCCTCCGGTCTGCTCGACAACGGCTGGTCGTATGCCTTCTCCGTATCGACGCGACAGGGCGGCAACGACTGGGTCAACGGCATCTACTACAACTGCTTCGGCTACTACGGATCGGTGGAGAAACGCTTCAACGAGCGCAACCGGCTGGCGTTCACGATCCTCGGCGCTCCGACCGAGCGCGGCGCGCAGCAGGCTTCGACACAGGAGGTCTACGACCTGGTCGGCAACAACTACTACAATCCCAACTGGGGTTATCAGGACGGCAAGAAACGCAACGCCCGCGTGCGCAACAACCACGAGCCGCTGATGGTCGTCAACTACACCAACACGCCCGACGACCGCACGAAGATCGACGCAGCGGCCTCGTTCCGCTTCGGTACGAACGGTTACTCGGCCCTCACGTGGAAGGGCGGTGCCGACCCGCGTCCCGACTACTACCGCAACCTGCCCAGCTACTACATGGCCAACAACCAGTTCTCGAATGCGGCCCAGATCGCCGAGCTGTGGCGTACGAGCTACGACACCCGTCAGATCAACTGGGACCGGCTCTACGATACCAACTACCGCGGCGAGATCGACGAAGGGACCTACGGCGCCGGACACCGCTCGAACTACATGATCGAGGAGCGCCACACCGACCAGCTCGACCTGAACCTCACGGCGCAGATCGCCCGCACGTTCCGCGACAATTCGCGCCTCGTCGCAGGCATCCTCTACCGCTGGAACCGCACTGAATACTACGACAAGGTGAAAGACCTGCTGGGCGGCGACTACTGGGTGGACATCGACAAGTTCGCCGAGCGCGACTTCGTGGGTGAGGAAGAGAAGCAGAACGACCTCCACTACTACTACGAGCACGGCCACGCCCGCCGCGTGGAGGAGGGCGACAAGTTCGGTTACGACTACTACGCCAACGTCCGTCAGGCCAAACTGTGGGCGATGTACAACTTCAACATCGCCGGACTCGACGGTACGATCGGCGGCGAAGTGGGCCAGGTGACGATGTGGCGCGACGGCCGCTATCGGAAGGGAACCTACCCCGCCAACTCGTTCGGCAACTCCGAGGCGCTCGACTACTTCACCTATCAGGCTAAGCTGAACCTCGCCTACCGCTTCTCAGCGGCGCATTCGGTCGAGTTCAACGCCGCAGCATTGCAGAACGCCCCGACGTTCCAGAACGCCTTCATCTCGCCGCGCACGCGCAACGAGGTGACGCCGGGTCTCAAAGCCGAGAAAATCTGGGGCGTCGACGCATCGTACAACCTCAGCTACCGCGGCATCAAGGCGCGTCTGTCGGGTTACTACACCATGATCCACGACCAGACCGACATCATCTCCTACTACGACGACCTGCAATCGACGTTCGTCAACTTCGCCATCAGCGGCATCGACAAGAAGTTCTTCGGTCTGGAATTCGGTATGACCGTTCCGCTCTACATGGGTCTCAGCCTGAACGGGGCGGTAAGCGTCGGGCAGTACACCTACGACTCGAACCCCACGTTCGTACAGCTGGCCGACAACAGTTCGAAAATCCTCTCGGACGTCGACAGCAGCATCGTCTACTGGAAGGACATGCGCGTGGAGAGCACGCCGCAGACGGCCGTCAACGTCGGCCTGTCGTACCGCAGCGACAACAACTGGTTCGCATCGGCCGATCTGAATTTCTACGACAACAACTACCTGTCGATGAACCCGCTGTTCCGCACCGACGAGGTACTGCGCGCCGGAGCGACCAACGCCGAGACTGCCGAGATGATCCGCACGATGCGCGCACAGGAGAAATTTGACTCGGCCTTCGTGCTCAACGCCAGCCTCGGCAAGAACTGGTACATCAAGCGCAACTACACGCTCGGTTTCAGCCTCGAAGTGAAGAACATCCTCAACAACCAGGATATCAAGACGGGCGGCTACGAGCAGATGCGTCTGAACAAGATCAAGGCCGACGAGTCGAACACCAGTCTGGTGACCTCCTACGAACGGTTCGATCCGAAATATTTCTACATGTTCGGGACGACCTATTACCTGAACGTCTATTTCCGTTTCTAACGGCTGACCATTTCGTCAAGCCGAGCGCAGAGCCGAACGAAGTCCGGGATATGCCGAGGCGGGAAATGGGACATGAAAACAAACGAATTAAAGAGCAAGAATTATGAACAACATCCTGAAAATAGCCCTGACGCTCGCCGTCGGAATCGTTCTGGCCGGTTGCTACAACGATTTCGACAATCCGGCGCCGGCAAAGGTCTACACGGACAAGGACTTCACGGAGACGGGCGCCGAGATCATTTCGATCAAGGACCTGAAAGCGAAATTCTACGAGAAATGGGGCCATGACGCCAACGGTCTCGGCCGCCGCGTGGTGATCGAGGACGACGTCGTCATCAAGGGCAAGGTCATCTCGTCCGACGCCGAGGGCAACGTCTACAAGTCGCTCTACATCTACGACGGCGAACAGGCCATCGAGCTGCGCCTCATGAACGACAACTACGTCAACTATCCGCTGGGACAGATCGTCTACGTCAAGGCGCAGGGGCTTTCGCTGGCCAGCTACCGCTATATGCTGAGTCTGGGTGCCGCGCCCGCGCTCGAACCGGACGGCACCTTCCCCAACGACACTCCAAGCGAGCACGATTTCTCGGCTTCGGGCAACTCGAACATCCCCACCACGGAGATGGTCCAGCAGTACGTCTACCGCGGCGAACTCGACACGATCACGGAGGCCGACGTCACGGTCGTCGACAAGGACAACTACAAGACCGTACTCAACGACGACCTGCTGGGCTGTCTGATCCGTTTCGAGGGGCTTCGCAGCAGCTACACGACCGTCGACAGCAACACCTACCCCAACTATCTGGAAAACGTCAACGGCGTCTACACCAACAAGTACTACCAGGACGAGGGGCTGCCGATCACGTGGGCCTACAATTACGACAACACCAAGTACTACGGCTCGTCGCTCTTCACCTACGAGACGACGCCCACGTCGCTCGAATCGGGCAGCTACGTCGTCCGCGTCAGCGGCTATGCACGGTTCGCCCTCAAAGAACTGCCCGCCGACAACGCCATGGTGAACATTACGGCCATTTACACGAAATACTCGTCCCGCACGGGCGGGTTCATCACCTACCAGCTGCTCGTCAGCAGCTACAAGGACATCGAGGAACTGTAACTCCCGACGTCCGCTGTCAACCGAACCGGAAGCTTTCCAGCTTCCGGTTTTTTCGTTTTTCGGCCGAGAAGACCGTTCATCCCCATAGATTTTTAACAATCAGTACGGTTTTCGAAGCATTCGACAAGAAAAAAGTCGAAATTCGGAGCGAACGAAACGACTTTTTCAGTAACTTCGCAGTCGTATACAACACTTTAATTTCTACACACATGACTACTAATAATTACAAAACCCCGTTTCAGCAGGGGGGGGGAAATTACGAAGCCCCGGAGCTGACAATCGCAACCGTATCGATTGAAAAAGGATTCGCGGCCACGGAACCCAACTCCAACGCGCCGCTCGAAGACGAATCTTACGAGTAACCGAAAAAAGTTTCCCGTCATGAAAAGATTCGTCCAATTTCTGGGAGCCGCGACTCTGCTGCTCTCCTTTACCCAATGTTCGGAAGACGCGACGACCGACTCCGCACCTTCCGTACAAGGTTCCGTCAAACTGACCGCATCCATCAACGAAACCCGAACCGAACTCTCCGGCAACGACGTCCTCTGGAAATCGAACGACCGCCTCGGACTGTTCTGCGGTACGAAGTTCGTCAACGCACCCTTCACGACGACGGCCGGCGGCACCACTTCGGCCGATTTCACGGGCGATCCGACCGATCCCTCGGGTTCCGAGGCCGAGGTATTCTACGCCTACTATCCCTATTCCGCCCATGCGGTGCTGGAAGGCAGCGTCGTATCGGGACTCACGATCCCCGCTGTGCAGACCTTCGCTACGAAAAGCTTCGCCACCGAACTCTGCCCGATGGCCACGTCGGGCGCCGATTACAGCCGTCTGGCGTTCCGCACGATAGGCACCGTACTCAAATTCCAGGTGACGGGGCAGAAGAACGTGACGAAAATCGAACTGACCGGCAACGACGGCGAAGCGCTGGCCGGCGATTACACGATCGATTTCGTCGGAGAGACCCCCGAAATGAAGTTCTCCGGTACGGAGACGACGCTTACGCTCACCTGCTCCGAACCGGTTGCGCTGAACGACGCCTCGGCGACAGAGTTTTATTTCGTGCTGCCGGCCGGCGTCGAGTTCACGAAGGGTATCACCGTAAAGGTATACACCGACGACAACGCCGAACCGATGGTCAAAGAGTACGCCTCACCGCTCACGACACGCCCCAACAAGCTCGTAACGGTCAAAGCGTTCACCTATTCGGTTCCCGTCACTTCGATCGAGGAAGCCAACGAAGCGTTGTCTAAGGGAACGTCGGGAGTGACAATCACTTCCACGACCGACCTGACGGCACCTTCGACCCTCGAAATTCCCAATGCGTTCGGACACGGAACCTCCACGTCGGTCGAGATCGAACAACCCGTTTCGACCGACCTGACGATCTCGGAGAAGACGACTTCGGACAAGGAGCTTCCCGAGACGCTCTCGGTGGAGATGGAGACCACGGCTTCGCTGATCGTCGACACGCCCAACCTGACCGTTTCGCTCGAAGGCTCCTATACGGCCGTCGAAGCCACCACGGCCGAAAACACGCTGATCGTAGCCAAAAATACGGTCATCGAGACGCTGACCGTCAAAAAAGGAAACGTCAAGATCTACGGAACCGTCGGGGAGATCGTCAATGAAGGGACGGGCAAGATCATCCGCTGCATCGACGCCCAGGATGAGGTCGAACGCACGCTCGCCGACACCCGCTGCGACCATATCCTGATCGAGAAACCTGCCGGAACGCTCGATTTCGGCGGAGGGACGACGACCAAGCAGGTCTGCGTCGAAGCCAGCGTGACGATCGCCAACCTGATCGTATCGCCCGAAAAGGAGCACCCCGTAATGGTCTCCGGCGATAACGTCAAACTGACGCTCGACGGCGTGAAACTCGTCTGCAACGCAGCGAAAACCTATGCCGTAAACTGCCTGGACGGAGCAAATCCCGACGTAACCCTTTCGAACTCCGAAATCATCGCATTGGGTACCGACTGCCGTGCCGTCAGCGTCGTCAACACCCGTGCGACGAGCGACACGTCCTACATCACGTTCGACAACACGCAGGCACGCACGTCGCAGACGGCGATCGGAAACCGCGAATACACGGCCGATGAAATCAAATATTTCACCTCGCGCGTGGCCGACGGCAACTATTATCCGCGCGGCATCTCCGCCGGCTCGACGGGCGGCAAGGTGAACATCGCCCTGCGGAACAACTCCTGCATCGAAGGATTCTTCTACGGCATCAATATCGCCGGAATCACCGAACCGGTCGACGTCGCGATCGACGACTCGCGGCTCGACGGCCGCGCCGCCCTCAACGTCCACGGCCAGAAATGCATCTTCCGCGTCAACCGTTCGACGCTCGTGGGCCGCAACTATTTCGGCGGCCCGACGGAGGACTTCGCCACGGTCGTTCTGGATCGTGCCGTCGCAACGTCCCACAGCAATACGGTGACGGTCGCCGACTCCGAAATCTACTCCTACAACAAACCGCAGACGGCGACCAACCACCAGTATTCCATCGACATCCGCTCGCTGCACAACACCGTCGAGCTGAAAGGCTCCACACGGCTGATCGAAGTCGGATCGACGGAATACCCCGCCCGCCTGAACTTCATGGTTTGCTACGATAATTCGACGGACAACGTCGTCAACGTCGATCCGGGTGTGACCGTATCGGGAAAAGAGGGGGCCAAAGTGCTTCCGGCAACGGTCTGGGACGGCAGCTCAGTTTACGCACCGGCCGCTGATGCCGACGGCGACTACCCCATTTACGAAGCGGCCGAGTTGAAGTGGATCGCCGACCAGATCAACAGCGGCAATTACCTCTACCTCGAAGCCAAGGGGCGCTATGCACAGGTTTACCTGATGAACGACATCGACCTGAACAACAAGCCGTGGACACCGATGGGCTGCCAGAACCACTCCTATACACTGAGCGGCGTCGACAAATGCGCCTTCTACGGCGAATTCCACGGAACGGGCCACACCGTCTCCAACCTCAACGTCGACATCGTTGCCGACGCCAAAGGATTCATCGGCAAGACGTTGGGCAAGGAGGCGTCGATCAGGGAGCTGACGCTGAAAAACGTAGCGATCCCATTGAACGACGATGCCGAGATTCAGGGAAAATGGGTCGGAGCGCTGGTCGGCTGCATGGGCGGCGATACCAATGTCTCGGACTGCCATGTCGAAAACGTGACGATCCACGCCCCGGGCATGTATCGCATAGGCGGGCTGGTCGGCGTATGGACGAATACCTCGCGGCAGAATGCGACGGCGACGGTCGAGAACTGTTCGGTAAAGGACGCTACGCTCACGGCAGGATACGCCATCGGCGGTTTCATGGGTACGATTCAGCCCCAGAAGCCTGCGGCGGGCTACAATACGATCCGAAATTGCAGCGTCGAGAGTATCTCGATCACGCATAAAGACCAGTATTGCTGGGGAGACGACCCGAACTATGCCGCATACTATCCCGAGACCGGTCATTATTGTTACAGCTCGGCACCCTTCGCCGGCGATGTGAACAACGTCAATTTGGAAAAATGTACCGTCGGCGGCTCCTGCACCATCGCCGATGCCGACGGCCACAACACCTACATGTCGGCAACGTGGACCAAACTGCCCTACATGGGCGAAGTCGGCGGAAACGCCTGCATCGACGGCGTGAAAGTTTCGGCCGACCCGACGCCGGCCGAAGGCTACTTCACGAAGTAAATCCTTCCGGCGAATCGATCGAAAATCCCGCATGGAATCGTCCATGCGGGATTTTCATATCCAAAAGACAACCGCTGTCCGGCAAACGGCACTCCTGTCCTTGCGGACGTTCCGTCGCCGATTGCCGCCCCGAATCGCAACGCAGACCGTCGGGGTATCCGGGAAACCGCCCGCTGCCAAACGTCACCGCCGGTTTTACGCCCTCTCCGGCCCCGTGCAGGCACCGCCGCCGCTCAGAACTGCAACTTCACGCCGGCGGTAAAGCCCACGCCGTAATCGCGGTAATAGGCCCAGTCGTAGAGCTTCGCATCGCAGAGGTTGCGACCCTCGGCGAAGAGCGTCACCTTGCGCGAAAGGAACCAGTTGAACCGCGCCGCAAGGTCGACCGTGACGGGGACTTTGAAATCGTAGAGGCCGATAACGCGACGACCGAGGTTCAACCCTGAATCCGAATCCGGCTCCGAGGGTTTCTCGTTGACGGATGTATAAGTCGTCCAATGGCGCACGCTCTGCATCTGCGCCTCCACCTCCAACGACACCTTACGTGCACGATACTCGCCGCGCAGACGCGCCGTCAGTTGCGGACGACCGTATGCCAGCGTATAGGGCTGATTATTATTGTAGTAGACATCCTCCGCCCCCTTGAACGAATGCATATGCAGCTCACCGTCGAACGTAAAGCGGCTCGACGGCCGCCATGCGAATTCGGCATTGAGCGAAAGATCCTTCAAGGTCATCGTATAGGGGATGTAAAACGACATATAACCGACATCGGCCCGTTCGTCGCGAACGTTATTCGGGATGAAACGGGCAACCCACTGCAATGCATTCTTTTCGTGCGTATAACCGACATAGAGATTATAGGAGAAGCGGCCGTGTCCCGCTGCACCCTTGATACCGCCCGCCACGCGATGCTCCTCGGTATTGGGGACGATCGACTCCGGATTGACATAGGGATTCAACCGGCTCAGCGTCCGCATATCGTTGCGGCGCACCTTGCCGGTCAACTCGGCATAAAGCATGAACTTGCCGTCGGCCGGATCGTAGGCGATCGAAGCGGCAGGGAGGAACCGGTTCTCATGTTCGGTCTGCGATTCCTTGTACACCGCGTGAGGATCGGAGAGATCGCTTCCGACGATCTTCTCCTGCTCCGCTCCGTCGCGCACATAATCCAACCCGACAGACCAGCGGAGTTTATCGTGCCGGTAGGCGTAATGCAGTCCGAAAAGCAACTGTGTCGAACCGTAACCGAGCATATTGCGCCATGCACCGTCGAAATCGGCTTTGAACTCGAACTCGTGCAGACCGAACGCCCTGGCCAATCGGATACCGCCGCCGCCCGACAATTCATGATAACGGTCTCGATCGACTCCCCAGTCATAGTAAACCGGCTGCATCTGCAATACGTTCAGAAAATATCCGCCGCGCAGTTCGACGTTGAAGTTGAAGCGGCTCAGGTCGGTGAAATCGTCGCCGATGCGCACATGGAGCATGGCGTCGTCGTAATGCTGCCGATCGTTGGACACCTTGGTGAAGGGATAATAAGACGCCGCACCGTCGTTCCCGTAACGAGTACACAACGCCTCCGCCCCGTCGAACCCATAATTATGGTAGACGCGGTTCGTCAGGTCGAGTTTGCCTTCGAGCAGACGGCGGCCGAGGTACTTGCCCGCCGCGGCGCCCATGCGGTTGTGCATCCGCCACGAGACAGGGCGCACGCCGAAATCGTTGCGGATCTCGGCCCAGTCGCCGGTGTGATTGAGGTAGCCGACGGCGTAGCCCGTACCGGGATTCTGCGTCGAGGCATAGAGATCGAGCACCGAGTTGAGCGGCGCTCCGGCGCCGACTTTCAGATAGAGCGGCCGCGGACGGTTGAACTCCCAGTAGGTCACCGACGCCGGACGGAACGGCTCGGTCGAGAGATTGGTCGCCAGCGCCGACGGCGTGACGGTATAGTCGATTTCGGGCCGCAGACGCACCGTGTCGGTCATATCAGGCACGATGGGCAGCTTGACGGCCTTCGACACCTCGGGAACGTAGACCTTGGTCACCTCGACCTGCTTGGTGACCTGCGCCCGCAGCGGCACACCGCAAAACAGCACGGCGGCAGAGAGGATAAGAACTCTTTTCATGGCTATTTCTTCAATTTTTCGATCCGCGCCTTCGCCTCGGCGACGATGCCGTCGTCGGCCGGCGAATATCCGTCGACAATGCTCTGATAGGTAGCTCGCGCCTGGAACGAGTCGTCGCGTCCGGCGTAGATGTCGCCCAGGGCGATATAGGCTTTCGCCACCCAGTAGGCATGGGGCGAACCCTTCTCCGCGAAGGCGAAGATCAGCGTCTCCGCCGCGGCCGCATCGCCTCCGCCCAGCGTCGCCTCGATCACGCGGTAGGCCGACTCGGCACCCTCGGCCGTCCTGACCTCACGGCTCAGCTCGCGGTAGAGCGGCAGCGCCTCGGCCTGCTTCCCTCCGCGCCGCAGGATCGTCGCACGGGCGAATTTCGCCTCGCGCTGCGCCGTCGTGCCGGCATCGGGCAGCGCCTCCACCTCCGCGGCGGCGGCCAGCGTCGCCGCATCGTCGCCTCCGGCCTCCACCGAGCGGAAGTAACCCGTCGCAGCGGCGGCCCGCTCGTCGGCGGTCTGCACGACGTCGTACAACGCACGGTAGGCCTTCGCAGCTTCGGCGTGACGGCCTGCCTCGGAGGTCAGCTTCGACAGCGTACCGAGCGTCCTGGCCGAGTACTGGTTGGTCGGGCGGGCGGCCAGCTCGCTCAGCGTCTCGATCGCCGCATCGGTCTGTTTCGCTTTAAGATGGCAATCGCTCAGATAGAAGAGCGCATCGTCGGTATAATACCCCTTCGGATAGTTCCGCAGGTAGCTTCTCAACGACTTCTCGGCGGTAGCGGTATCGCCCGAAAGGTAGATCTTGCGCGCTGCGGCGAACGACAGCGAATCGCGCGCCATGACGCTCGTATCACACTCCACGCCGGCCTTCTCGGCGTAGGCGAAGTAGCCGTCGACATTGCCGTCGGCCACGTAGATCTCGCGGATGCCCTGCAAGGCGTCGCGCGCCGTGGCCGAACCGGGCGCCGACTCGACGACGCGCTCGTAGCAGCGGCGCGACAGTTCCGGCTGACCCAGATTGAGGTAAGCCAATCCCAGATCGGAGAGCGCCGGCGTGAAGAAGGGCGAATGGGGATTCTCCTCGACGAACTTCGACAACACCTTCGCACCGTCGTCGTAGCGCTCCGACGCGATGTAGGTGCGTCCCAGTTCGTAGGTGGCGTCGTCGACGTAGTCGCCCCGGTCGGCGGCGATGATTCGTTGGAGTGCCTCGATCTTCTGCGGCCCGCGGTCGAGAATGCCCAGCGTCACGGCACGCTGGAAATCGGCGTAATATTTCTCGTTCGTGCCGACGGCCGCCGCCTTTTCGTAGGTCGCCAGCGCTGCGGAGAACTGCCGCAGCGAGTAACGTGCATCGGCCTCGCGGTTGAGCGCATCGGCCTTATAACGGTCGGCCGCGGAATAGAGCTGGTTGAACCGAGCGAACGAGGCATAGGCGTTCGACATGTCGCCCCGATCGAAATAGCAATAACCCAAGTTGTAATGCGCCTTGGCGTATTCGTCCTCGGTGCGAGGCGCACGGTGCAGATACTCCTTGTAGCGGCGTTCGGCCTCGGCGTAGTCGCCGCGTGCGAAGGCGATCTCGCCCAGCCAGAACCGGGCCAGCGCCCCGTACTTGGGGCTGACGTTGATCGCGGCCGACTCCGAGAGGCTTTGCGCCGCGCCGTCCAGATCGCCGCGCGAATAGGCTTCCAGTCCGCGGAAGTAGGCGATTTTCTGCAACGCCGCACGCAGGTTGCCGTCGGGCGAAGGATAGTGTTTGAGCGCCGTGTAGGCCGCTTCGTAATTGCGCGAATTGTAGTAGGCGGCGATCAGCAGCTCACGCGCCTGCACGGCGCGTTCCGACGTCGGATACTGCGCGATGTAACGGTTCAGCACGTGGATCGCCTCGTTGAAGAGGCCGCCGCCCAGTTCGTACTGCAACTTGCCGTAGTTGAACAGAGCGTCCTCGGCGATCGCGGCGTCGAACGCCTCGTTGGCCGCCATGGCGAACGACTGCATGGCGCGCTGCTTGTCGCCGCCGCGCAGATAGCAGTCGGCCAGATGATAGGAGGCGTTCTGCGTCAGCGCGTCGTCCGCTCCGCAGACCTGCTGCAAACAGGGCCGCGCCTCGTCGTAACGCGCCTGCCGATAGAGACTGTAACCCAGCAGGTAGTTTTCGTTGCGCCCCATCTCACCGCCGCTGCGCCGATAGGCGTCGAGGAACTCCTCCGTACGCCCGTAATCGCCCAGATGAAACCACCCCTCGGCCACGATACGCTCCAACTCGGTGCGGCGTTCGCCCGCCGCACGGTCGATGAGCGAGCCGCCCGTCGTGACCACATAGCGGTAATTACCCTCGTTGAACTCGATCTGCAACAGATAGAACGGCGCCACGGCGCCGTAGGCCGCCGAACGGCTCAACTCCGTAAATCCGGCTCTGGCCATGGCGTTGTCGCCCCTAACATAGGCGATATAGGAGATGTAGTAGAGCGCATGATCCGAATATTCGCTCGGCGAGGGGATGCGGCGGAAATAGCGCAGCGCATCGTCGTAATCGCCCTGCTGGAAACGGATGTACCCCATGCGGATGTCGTACTGCTGGCGGTGTTCGGGCGACAAGGTTGCGTAGTCGACCTTGCCGAAAGCCCGCTGCGCCTCGTCGTAACGCCCCGCCGTACACAGAAGCGACGCGAGGGCGAATTCCACGTCGTTGACATGGACCGATTCGGGATTC
>OLNQ01001677.1_pt1 | contig 20552 bp, 15 predicted proteins | sample 1672821 | NCBI WGS metagenome assembly OLNQ01 (sample SAMEA3136727, study PRJEB25190) | human gut metagenome | biome: human gut; feature: human-associated habitat; material: faeces | place: Austria | collected 2013 | reverse complement strand
CGAGGAACAGGAACGATCCGGTCGGACGGTTCGGGTCGGAGATGCCGGCACGCGAGCGACGCACGGCGTCGGAAACCGCTTGGATGGCTTCCTTCTGGCCGATCACGCGCTTGCCGAGGTACTCCTCCATGTGCAGGAGCTTCTCGTTTTCGCCCTGCATAAGACGGCCCACGGGAATGCCGGTCCAGTCGGAGACGATTTCGGCGATGGAGTCGGCGTCGACGCGGTCGGGGACCATCGGCACGTCGGCGTTGGCATTGTCGGCTCCGCCCGATTCCGCCTCGTTCTTCTCGGCTTGGGCGATTTCCTTCTGGATGGCCGGGATTTCGCCGTAGTTGATGGCTGACGATTTCGCCAGGTCGCCTTCGCGCTCGTACTTTTCGGCTTGCGTACGCAGCTCGTCGAGCTTCTTGCGCAGGTCGCCGATACGGTTGTGGCCGTTCTTTTCGGCGTCCCAACGCGCTTTCAGCCCGTTGAGCTTTTCGCTTTTGTCGGCGATTTCCTGGTTCAAATCGGCGAGACGGTCCTTGGCGCTGTCGTCCAGTTCCGCTTCGGCCTTTTCCGCGGCCTTGTCGTTCTTCGGATTGCCCAGCAGGTACGACTTCTCCATCTTGAGACGGTCCACCTGGCGGCGCAGTTCGTCGATTTCCTCAGGCGAGGAGTCGAGTTCCATGCGCAGGTGCGCTGCGGCCTCGTCCACCAGATCGATGGCCTTGTCCGGCAGCTGGCGTCCGGAAATGTAGCGGTTCGACAGGGTTGCCGCCGCGACCAGCGCGTCGTCGCCGATGGTCACCTTGTGGTGGGCCTCATACTTCGGCGCGATGCCGCGCAGGATGGCGACGGTGTCCTCCACGCTCGGCTCGCCGACGAACACCTGCTGGAAACGACGTTCGAGCGCCGGATCCTTTTCGATGTTCTCACGGTATTCGTCCAGTGTGGTGGCGCCGATCAGGCGCAGTTCGCCACGGGCCAGCATGGGCTTGAGCATATTGCCCGCGTCCATGGAGCCTTCGGCCGCGCCCGCGCCGACGATGGTGTGGATCTCGTCGATGAAGGTGATGATCTGCCCGTCGGCCTTCTTGATCTCCTCAAGCACGCTCTTCAGACGTTCCTCGAATTCGCCACGGTACTTGGAACCAGCCACCATGGAGCCCAGGTCAAGCGAGATAAGCTTCTTGTTCTGCAGGGTGGTCGGCACGTCGCCGGCGACGATGCGCTGCGCCAGGCCTTCGACGACGGCGGTTTTGCCGACGCCAGGCTCGCCGATCAGCACAGGATTGTTCTTGGTACGGCGGGACAGGATCTGGATGACGCGGCGGATTTCCTGGTCGCGGCCGATCACCGGGTCGAGCTTGCCTTCCTTCGCGGCGGCCGTCAAATCGGTGGAGTACTTCTCCAAAGCTTTATACGAGCCTTCCGCGTCGGCGCTGGTCACCTTGCGGTCGCTGCCGCGCGCGGCGGTCAGGGCGTTACGCAGCTTATCCGCGGTAAGACCGTTCTTTTCCAAGATGTCCGCGCTTTGATTAGGTTTCGCGGCCGCGATTGCGACCAGCATGAGGTCGACGGTGACGTACTCGTCTCCCCTCCGTTGCATTTCTTTTTCGGCTTGCGATAGCACCGCCGACAGCTGCCTGCTGACGTCCGGCTGCGTTGTGGTCGATCCGCTGGCGCTCGGCAGCGATTGCATCGCCTGATGCACTTCGGCGCTCACGTTTTGCGCGTTGCCGCCTGCCGCTTCGATGAGCGCGCGGGCCATGCTGTTTCCCTGACGCAGCATCGCGTCCAGCAGGTGCAGGGTGTCTACCTGCGGATTGCCCAGCGCCGCCGCGTTCTGAACGGCGTCCGAAAGCGCTTCCTGCGCCATCTGCGTGAACTTCTGTTCCATATCATCCTCCATGGTTCGCGCCCGGCCGCCCGGCCTTCGCTACCGGGCCGGCGTTCGGACGCATATGTCGTTGTCTGATATGCTCAACCGACTTCATCGCCATTATATTCCCAAAACTTGAGTCCCACACACTCAACTTTTTGCGTTTCTCAAAACCGTCTTTCGACACAGGACGGCAGTCACCGACAATCACCAGCGCTCACCGGCAATCGCAATACATACGAAAAAGGCGGGCAGCAACGTAACGAAATCACGAAACGTTGCAAGCCCGCCTAATCCAAAGTCCGCCAGCAAGCCGAAAATCAGCCGCGCACCACCACGTTGCGCAGATCGCCGATGCCCTCGACGTGCACGATCGCCTCGTCACCCGGATCCAGATGACCCGACGCGTTCGGCGTACCCGTCATAATCACATCGCCCGGCAGCAGCGTGGTGAAACTCGTAATCGCCGCGATCTGCTCAGGAATGCCGTGAATCAGATTCGCCGTGGTACCCGACGCCATCGGCACATCCTCACCGTTGAGCGTGAAGGAAATCTTCGCATCCTTCCAATCCACATCGTCACGCGTCACAATCCACGGACCCAACGGGCACGCCGTATCAAAACCCTTCGCACGCGTCCACGTCGGATCAAGACCCTGCAGATCACGCAACGTCACATCATTCACGCACGTGAAACCCAGCACATAATCCATGGCCTGCTCCACCGGCACATTCTTGGCGATACGACCCATCACCACAGCCAACTCCGGCTCGAAATTCATATCATTCGAACACAGCGGAATCACAATCGGATCATCCGGACCAATCACCGACGTGCTCGGCTTGGTGAAAATCACCATATCCTCCGGCGCATGCTTGATATCGGAATGACCGGCCTCATGCATGAACTGCGCATGCGCCTCATAATTCTTCGCCAAACCGTACACCTTCGACGGAATCACCGGAGCCAGCAGACGAATGCCGTCACCATCCACCGGATAGCGCTCGCCGGTCGGCTCGACGGCCTGGCCGGACAGCGGATAGCCGTTCAAGGCCACGAGATAGTCCTTGCCGTCGTTCTTGTCGGTCTGAACGAAGGCGTACTGCGGTACATCATTATGCGTAAAACGTGCGATTCTCATACCCGCAAGTCTACCCGCTCGCCACGCCCGCCGTTCTCGACATGCGTCGCTTTGCGGACGATGCCGATTGCTCGCATTTTTTACGATTTTTGCGATTATTTGCGATGCAGTTCCGCCCGCAACGCCGCCACCTCGCGTTCCAGCTCGTCGATGCGGCGCACCTGCTGGGCGATGAGCAGGTCGCGCACGTCACCTCCCGACAGAATCGGGACCTCGGCTGCGTTGCGCGGCGCGGGCAGCGTCGCATTGCTTTGCGTTTCCGCCGGTTGCGTTGGCTGCACCGGCTGCGATACCGCAGATCGAGCAACCTCCGCCGAGTCCGCCGACGGAACCACACCCGCCGACGCCGATGGCACCACTCCACCATTCCCATCAACCGATACCAGCCGGTCCGTGCCCATACGGCAGGCAATCTTGCGCCAGCGCGCGAAACAACGTTCGATGCGCTTATAGCCGATCAGCGATGGGTCGAGTCCGGCTTCGCGGAACAGTTCGACCGGCGATTCGCCCGCATGGTACCGGCGCATGCAGTTGTGTTTGAACGATTCCGTGTAGGTGATGCGTCGCGACGTCGCTTCGGCCACCACCGGCAGCGAGCGCAGATATTCGACTTCTTCCGGACTGAACGCTCCCCCACCGTTGCACATGATGTTCCCTTTCGGCTTGGCGTGCGGCGGCTCCCTTCCACCGCACGGCAGTCGAATGGCCTCCGTCATGCCATTCCCCTGTTCGGCTTGCGATTCGGTTTGCGATGCGCGCTTGCGATACGTGTTTGCGATGCAAGGCAGCAATCCGATCCGTTGTTCGCTTCGTGTTCCATCATACCGGTACGAATGGCGTTTTTCCAACCATTTCAGGCGGTACTAAACCCTAAATCACCCGTATTCGTCACAACAAAAGCGGGTGAACCGTTGATCGCTCAACGACTCACCCGCCCGAACAAGCCCCGTTGCCTGTCTGCTGGCCCGCTCAGACCGCCATCGGCGTATCGGATTCGCGGAAGCGCAGCACGAGCGCCAGTCCGGCTCCGGCCATTACCAGGGCCGCGATGGTGAACAGCACGGTTCCCATGGCGCCGGTGAGCGGCAGCTGCGTGACGTTCTTCACGTTCTTGACCTGGATTGCCTTGTCGACCTCGCTTGCCAGACCAAAGTTGTTGGCGCCGACCAGCTTGAAGGTCGATTCGCCGTTCTCCTGATTCACGGTCAGTTCGACGGTGAAGGTCGGCACGAAGTTCTTCGCATAACCGTCCACGAAGCCGGTTTCCTTCAGGGTGTATTCACCGGACTTCAGGCCCTTGATGAACACATTGCCGGTGGTGGAGACAACATTCGCGGAGGAGCCGTTCTCATCCGCCTCGGCCAAGCGGTATTCGCCGTCCGAAAGCTTGACGAATTTGAGCGGGGTTCCTTCGGCCTTGCTGCCCTCGAACACGTTGAACGTCGCTCCGGCAAGACCGTTGGCATCGTCACCGACACCATACTTGTGGAAGGCGAATTCGCCGGTGTAGGCTTCGAATACGACCGGCGGGGTCCAGTTCTCGTTGTCACGGGAGACTTCCGCGGTGTTGGACACCTGGTTGCCCGCAGAGATGATGTCCTTGTTGACCACGGCGGTGTAGGTGATGACCAGCTGTCCGCTCTTGCCGGCCAGATCGAACTTCAGCACAGTAGTGGTCTTACCACTGTCATTATCGACAGTTGGCTCGGTCACGTAGGTAAACGACATGTCCTTGTCGCCGATTTTCGCGGCGAAGTCCTTGTTGACCGTCAGACCCTTGGATGCGACGTCCTTCACATAGTACGGATAGGTGTCGTAGCCTGCTGCCGCGTCCGGAATATCCAGTGTGATGGTGTAGGTGATGGTCTGCCCGATGCCCACACCATCCTCGGTGGTGATCGAGTCGGCCGTCTTGCCCGGCTGGTCCGGATCGTTCTCGTTCTTAGCCACGAACGCGCCGACCGCGTTGATCATGCCCTGGCCGGTGACCGCGTCGCCCTTCACTTTGAACGTGGCGGATAGACCGTTGAGCGTGGTGGCGACGATGGCGTTGACACCCAGTTCGCCGTCCTTGTCAGTGTCGGTAACGAGGTACCAGCCTTCATCAAGCGAGCCGATGGTCGCAGCCCCGCCATTACCGGCAACGGTTCCGTCAGCCGTAACGCCGGTGCCGGCCTTCATCGCTTTCGCAAACTCGCGGAACCAAGCTGCATCATTGTCGCCGGTTTTGGTGGCTGCGAATGCAGCGGGATTGCTGTCGTATTCGCTCGGCATGGTACCGGCCGGATCCATCGCGTTATTGGCTTCGACCACCGCTTCGGTCACTGCTTGAACCCAGTCAGCATCCGTATCGACCTGCACCGCGTCACCGTCCACCGTCAATGACGCGAACTTGTACGCGGAATAGGTGTGCCCTTCCTGCGAATGCCGCACTTCGATCGATGCGCTGCCGGCCGCATACGCTCCGGCCGTGCCGAACGCCATACCGCCCAGCAACGTTGCCGCCGCGGCGATTACTGCACAAAGCCTTCTCGTCTTCATGATGAGAGACCTCTCTTCCTTGGTTTGGTCGGCCTTGTTACCGCAGCCGATTGGTTGGTTTTATGGGAAGTTTCGTAAGTTGTGTTGCTCTTTAGTTGTGATTGAAAAATTGCGATTGCCGGATTGCGATCAGAGAATTGCGATTGCCGTCCGGCAGTTCCGTCACGGCCGTCCGCGCCCGATCAAAGCCAGTCCGACGATGCCCGCAAGCAGCAGCACCAGTGCCGTGACGCCGACCACGACCAGCCAGGTCCGTCCTTCCGATGCGCCGGATAGCGGCAGCGCGGCCACCGTCTCTTTCACGTTGGTGAACGAAGCTTCGTAGGTGGCGGTCTGTCCCTTGTCGAACGCGCTCCACATGTCGGCTCTGGTGATGCTGATCGGCACTGAGGTGACGTTGCCTTTCGCGTGATAGCCGGCGATGTTGCCTTCCGTGACGGTGTAGTCGCCTGCCATCACGCCACGGAATGTGTACTGCCATTCGCCGGTAGGCAGCTCGTCATCTTCGGAAAGGTCTTTGCCCAGCTTCGATGCGCCGCCCTGCATGAAATCGATGCGCAATGTGGCTCCGCTCGCCGGCATTCCGCCTTCCCAATGTTTCGTCACGACCACGTTGGCGGACGGCACCTGCAATACGGGATGCTGGTAGGCCGCGCAGGCGGACTGCTTGTCGAAGGTGTAACAGACCTGCGCCGACGCGTTCGATCGGAAGCCCGGCTTTCCTGCGGAGGTCGTGCCGGTGCCCGCGTCGCCGGTCGCGTCGTAGTTGATGCCGCCGTCGACCATATTGACCCGCGCGTAGGCGCTGTCGGTTGGCACGATGCCGTACGAGAGCGTGTAGGTCGCGTTGTGCAGCAGCTGGTAATCGCCGGCGAATTCGACGCGGATCTTGCCGTTGCCGGCGTCGCTGTACCACAATGTGTAATCACGTTCCAGCACTGGAGGCGTAGCCCCCGAAGACAGATTCGTCACGTTGAGCGTCACGCCGCCGGTCACCCGGTAGTAGGTCGCTCCGCCGAAGTTCCGCATGCTGGCCATGTTCCAGACAACGCCATCGACCTGCGCGTATTCGGACAGCTCGTCGACGATCGAGACGCCGCTGTAGGCGCTTCCCGTGGTGATCTCCTTCTGGATGTCGTCGAAGATCTTCGTCAGGTCGTCAGCGCTGTTGGTGGCCTTGTAGTAGCCGAGGTTGCTGCCCGTACCCCAATTGGTTTTGTTGTACGCGGTGGCGTTCGGATAGTTGCTGGACACGGCGTGCATGAACTGGTTGGCTTGGTCGTTCTCCCTGTTACCGAACGATTGCTGCTCCGGATTGGCGCCTTCGAAGATGCCGATGCTGTAGATGAGCGTGCCGGCCGATTTCATGGCGAGCGCGGTTGTCACGGCGTCATTGGCGACTCTCGTGCTAAAAGTGTTTTGCGTGGTCGGCACACCGTCCGCGAAGAAAATGACGACTTTCTTCGCGCCTGGCCTTGCCCGCAGCAATGCCGTCTGCGCGGCGGCCATGCCTTTGTCCGCAGGGGTCGCGCCATTGGCGGACAGCCTGCTCACCGATGATTTCAGAGCGGCGGTATCGCTGGTCAGGGAACTCACCACGCCGGATGTCTGCCCGAATTGAGCGATGGCGATTCGCACTTTGCTGTTTTCGTCCTGGATGGTGTCGTTGGTGGTCTCGGTGGCGTCGATGAAGCTGGTCGCCGCTTCTTTCAGCGCCGTCAACCGCTTCGGATTCGATTTGTTGCATCCTCTTTGGCTTCCGTCCATGCAGTAGTTCATCGATCCGGACGTGTCCAGTACGAGCACCACTTCGATTTTCTCCGTGGTCTCATGGCTTTCGCGGGTATCCTTGCCCACCACGTTGAGGTTCAGCGTGTATTTGCCGCCGTTGTTGTATGTGATGCTTTTCGTGTGGTCCGGCTGCGGCACGGCGACGTTACGCGCGGCACGCATCACGGTTTTGCGATTGAAGGTGAAGCGATCGCGCATGATGTGTTCGGCATCGTCGGCATCTTCAGCAGTGTTGCCATCGTTGTCAGCATCGTCCGCATCGCCGGTTTTGCCGTCATCGGCTGTCGCGCCCGCATCGCCATTCGCCACAGCATCCGTGCGATTTTCGCCGGCATGGTCGTTTCGATCGCCGTCTTGAGTCGGTGCAGCACCATTTGCAGGTACGTCAGCGTTCTCAGCCGTCGGCTGCCTAACCACCTGCCGTTCCTGCTCCTTCTGCTCATTCGGCTGTTCCGTCTTATCGCACGGCTGCCGCTGTTCCGGCATCGTCTCCGACGGTTGTTCCGGTTGCGATTGCGCTTGTTCGTTCGATGGCCGATGCGATTCGCCGTCGTCCATAAGGCATTGCGCGTCGTCATCGTCCGTTGCGGACTGTCCGGCAACATCTTGCCCGGCAATGTCGGCAACGTCCGATCCGACTGCGTTTTCAGCATCGGATTGTTGTGTCGATTCCGGCTGGCTCGCTGCGGATTCGGCGGCCACGTTGCCGCCATCCGTCACCGTTTCGTCGGCGAACGCGGTCGCGCCGGCTCCCGTGGTGCCGGCCAGCATCGCAATCGTGACAAGCAATGCGGTGAATTTTCCCATCCGCGCGCCACACCGGCTTATGAAGCCGGCAAGCGGGTCCTTCATCCACTTCATGACATGTCCATCTCTCATGGCGCTGCGGCGAATTGCCTATGCGCCTCCATGCCTTGAACCTTATGGATGAACGTTTTGAAACCCGTCCCCTCCATTGATGGGTTCGGGGAACGTACGGACCCGCGAAAATCGCGGCCTTCCCCCTTATCCTTTACGCGGCCAGGCGGAAGCGTGCCGCATGATTCGGTGTCGGGGCCGCATCGACCGCACGACCATGCAGCACAACAGCATGCCGCCCATCGTGCAAACGATGGTCATGGCGAGCGCGCCCAGTTCGGTCGCACGTTCGTCGCGCACGTCGGCCGGATCTGGCGCGGGCAGCGGTATTGCGACGCGATGCCCGGAGACTAGCAGCCGATGCGTGTTGATGCCGTATGGCGTGCAGGTCATCAACGTCAGCCGGTCTTCGCCGGGCACGATTTTCAACCGTGAGACGTCGTCCGGTTCGATCACGCTGATTCGGTCCACTTCGTATCCCAGCGTCTCGTCCATCACTTTGATGTACATGAAATCGCCGTCGTGCAGTTCGTCGAGCCGTGTGAACATCAACGATTTGACCAGGCCGCGATGCCCAGTGACCACCGTATGCGAGTCAGTGCCGCCGACCGGCAGGCTGGTGCCGTACAGATGCCCGGCACCGACGGCGAGTACCGGTTCGGACGTACCATGCCGAATCGGCAGTTCCACGCCGATTTTGGGCACCAATACCGTGCCCATGATGCCTGCGCCAGAATCCAGCAGGCCCTGATAGTTCGCGTCCGTGTCCGCCGCGGAAAGCCCGGAACCGCCGGAAGGCGCCGAATCGTCGGCGGTATCAGCATCTCCGGCAGTGCCAGCCGGTCTGGTAGTGAACGGATCGGCCGCCTCGCCCAATACCGGCTGTCCTTCCACGGCAAGCCGCCGATTGTATGCGCGCGCCCGTTCCAACTCCTCCATCGCCATCGGATACGGCCATCCGGCAACCGTGCGAGCCGCCGAATCGGATGTCTCGGCCAAGCGCCGCGCGGAATGCGCCTGCATGGCGAACGGCAACGACGCGACCACCACCGCGCCCACGATCAGCAGCACGGACACGCACCGCACCAATATGAAACGAATCCGCCGCAGCCTGCGCGCACGAACCACATCGGCAATGTCAATCGCCTCGTAAAACGACGGCGTTCCAGCGAACGTTCCAGCAGACGTTCCAGCGAACGCAACAGTTCCGGCATGACCACTGTCGGCAGCTGCACCGGCATCAGATCCGACTCCGGCGCCATTGCCGATGCCATCGTTATCATCACCGGCATCATAGGAATCAGCCGAGGCGCCCGCCACGGCACCGAACAGCCGCATGGGCGAACGCAGCACCGCATGCGCATGCACGTAGGAATCCGTCCTGCGGGCGAGCAGACGGACGGGTTTACTCATCAATCGAGAGGCAGACCAAAACATGGGTTTCTCCTTCGAACACACCCATGTTCACACCCGCCATACGAAAGCCCTTGCCCCCTATAGGAGGGCTTACCCCTAGAAAGACAACGGTTTCAGGCACGAAACCGGCAATTATGGCACCAAACCGCGCAGCACCCCACCTACCGGCGGAACGCAGCTCAGACAAGCCGTTTTTCAGAGGAATGCAAGTCAGACGAATGTAAGCCAGACGAATGCAATCCAGGCGGACGAGCCCCGCAAATCCTTAAAAAAACAGAAAAAGTCAAAGAAAGCGCTCAGATGAACGCACGCTCACCGAAAATCGCAGTGCCGACGCGCACGATGGTGGAACCTTCGGCGATGGCCAGTTCCATGTCGCCGGTCATGCCCATCGACAGTTCCCGGCAACGGTCCGTGCCCGGTTCGCCGGATGCGAGGATGAGGTCGCGGGTCTTGCGCAGGTGCGAGAAACCGCGGCGAATCACCGTTTCGTCGTGCACATGCGCGCCGATCGTCATCAGTCCCTGCAATTCGATGCCGTCCAACGTGCCGATTTTCTGCGCGATGCGGATGGCGTGCGCCGGATCGCAACCGGATTTCGATTCCTCGCCGGATTCGTTGACTTCCAGCAGCACGCCGACAGTAATACCGCGAGCCACGGCTCTACGTGAAATTTTTTCTGCCAAATCGATTGAATCGACCGATTCGATAGTGTCGACCACCGGCAGCACTTTGCCGATTTTATTGCTTTGCAGCTGGCCGATCAGGTGGAATGGAATATGCTCCGCCGCAGCATCCGGCGCGGCGCCTGCGACGCCCAGCGAAAACCCGCGTTCCGCGCATCGCCGTGCCAGCCCTTCGGCCTTCGCCGTCACTTCCTGCGGACGGTTCTCGCCGATCATGCGCACGCCGGCATCAATCGCAACCATGATTTCGCCGATGTCGCGCGTCTTCGTGGCGGCCAGCAGGCGCACGGAGCCGGCTTCGCGTCCGGCTTGTTCCTCAGCTGCCGCGATGCGGTCGAGCACACGATGCACGCCGTCCGTGATCTCACGTGCGCGCGCATCGTCGATCACCTCGTTGGCGAGGTTCTTGTGATCCATGTATGCAGTCATCGTCCACCTCTCGCAAGTTCATTCGACCGCCGGTCCGCGGCCGGCACCACCGTTTCCGGCATGTCGGCTGATATTTCGATACCAGTGTTACCAGAAAACCGCCGACAACGTATAAAGAAGCCCGCGCGATGACCTGAAGTGAAGCGATAAAGCGGTCATAAATTCGCGCGGGCTATAAAACCAGACGGCAGTAGAAGGGGGACTTCAAAGACTCCGTCTACACATTTAAGGTATCAGATAAATGCGCGCGAACCGCCGGAAAAAACCAATAAATCTGAAAACTTTTTTTCAGATTCTATCCCCCTTGCGCAGCCCCTCCACCAAACGCTCCAATTTATCGACGCGATCGCTCAACACCATCACCTGGCATACCAGCGATTGAATCTTGCCCAACGGCACTTCCGACATCGCATTGTGGCTGTCCACAGCCGTATCATGCGGTTCCGGCTCTTCGGCCGCCTTGCGCATGATGTCCTCGTCGCGCTTCCAGCGTGCGATATTGCGTTCGATGCGCTTGTGCCCGATGACCGATGGGCTCAATCCCGCGGAAATGAAGATCGCAGTTGGCTTCTCCCCCTGCAGATACCGCCTCATGCAGTCGATTTGGAATTCCCTCGCATACGTGATTCTGCTGTCCGTCACCGCGTCGATCGACGGCAATGTACGCAGGTATTCGATTTCCGTTCTACTGAACTGTCGCTTTGTCATATTCGCCCCTTGTAAATCCCCTTTTGACCGGCCATACCGATAACGCATAGACCGAATTGCCGAAATCACCACCCAGAATACCGGATGACGCACACCACCTTACGCACACCCCAAACGAAACGCGCGGCCCGTATCACCATGCGCTAAATATCCTTCTCACACTGTGAGATATCTCACAGCGACGGCACGTTTCCGGAGCACGCCGCAACCTCGGCATGGCACGTCACCGCACGTCCAGCAACGCATTCCACAATCGCGTCCCACGAAACCCGCCGTTCCGGCCGCCGATGCAGGTACAGTTGCAAGCATCGGCGCAACCGGTCTCCGCATCGGCAACACCGAACCGCCCGCCAACGACAGGAAGGAACCCCGTGCCAGGTCGTTTCGCACCCACCCCATCAGGCCGCATGCACATCGGCAACATCTATGCGATGCTCGGCGCATGGCTGTCCGCGCGCAGCCGCGGCGACGGCATGCTGCTGCGCATCGAAGACATCGACGAACCGCGCGTGGTGCCCGGCGCGGCCGAACTGATGATGGACGATCTGCATTGGCTTGGATTGGATTGGGACGGCGATCCGGTGTTCCAATCCGCCCGGCACGACCTGTACCGTGAGGCGCTGCATTGCTTGGAAAACCTGACGATTGACGACGCATACGATTCGCCGTTTGACGCGCGCAACGACCACACCCCCGCAGTCGGCAGCGCAGCCAACAACGCAATCGCTGGCACAACCCCGCTGATTTACCCTTGCTTCTGCTCGCGCGCCGACATCCGCGCAGCCTCCGCACCGCAGGAAGGCGACCGTTTCATGGTGTATCCCGGCACGTGCCGCCGGCTTATCGCCAGCAATCCGGATACCGTCCGGCGGCGGCTGGCCAACGGCGACCGCCATTCGCTGCGCATCGCCATGCCCGCCGACACAAACCCGCGCGCAACCGTCCAATTCGATGATGCAGTGTTCGGTCATCAGGAATTCAATCTGGCGCACGACGTCGGCGACACCATCGTGCGCCGCGCCGACGGCCTGTTCTCCTACCAGCTGGTGGTGGTCGTGGACGATCTTGACATGGGCGTCGACGACATCGTGCGCGGCCGCGACCTGCTCCGATCGAACGCCCTGCAAATCGCCATTCGCCGAGCGCTTATCAAGGCGGGATTCCGCAAGGCAAAAACGCAGGCTTCTGCACCATCGCAGCACGCACCACAATCGCAATACACCCCATATAACCCCGAAAACCCACGGTACGCGCATCTGCCGCTTATCGACAACGCGGCCGGCCGCAGGCTCGCCAAACGCGAGCGTTCTTTGGATATGGGGGCGCTGCGCGCGCATGGCGTCACCGCGGAGCAGGTTGTCGGCTATTGTGCGTGGCTGCTTGGTTTGCAGGGCGATTCCGCGCATACCAGTCCGCAGCCGATGAGCGCCGTCGAGGCGTTGCAGGAGTTCGATTGGGGTAAGGTACGGGCCGATACGGCCGACCGCAGTATCAGCCAAGACGATTTCGACGCGTATTTCGGCTTGTGACAACGGCTGGCCGGATCTCGCCGAATTGCCGAGACGACCCGGTCAGTCCGGGAAACAGCAGAAAGCAGCAGAAAATAACGGGAAGCAGTCGACGTTCAGCCGATCCACAGCTCCGAGTCAAGCGGATATTCGTTGACCTTGCAGCCGTCCAAATGCATGGATTGCTCCTGCATCAGCGGCGCCAACTGGCCTTCGCCGGCGCAGGTCGTTTCGTTGTCAATGTGCCCCAGCCGGTGTCCGACCTCATGGTTGATCACCATCGTGCGGTATCGCGCCAGGTTGCCGCCGGCGGCGAGCCATTGTTGCGTGCCACCGTTCCAACGGTCGTCGTTGACGATCACGTTGTTGTCGACCCTGCAGCTGTATTCCACCGAGCATGATGGCGAGAACGACGTCATTTCCGACGCTTGGGACAGCACGAGATTGAAATCGCAGTTGCCGTCCGTGGATTGGTCGAATATGGCTCCGGCGCGTGGCCATCCGTGTTCGTCGTTGAGGATGCGGAACGCCGCGTTGCCGAATTCGTCGGCCGAACCGACGTTTCCTTTGGTTGCGATGCAGTAATGGTATTGCGTTACCGGTTTGCCGCTGTTTTGCGCGGTTTCCTGCGCTTTGTTCAGAATCGCGGTTTTCTCGTCGTCGCTCAGTGCCGCCGATTGCGCGCTCACCGCTTTGGCGACGGCCTGCTCTTCCTGCGATTGTTTGGTTTCCGGTTTGGTTTTTTTGGCCGTCTTATGCTGATTGGTTTTGGCTGTTTTCTTGGCTGGCTTCTTGGCCGACGTCGAATGCGTGGCTTGTGCCGTCGTCTGCGTGTTCGGCGTCATGCGGACCAGCAGTGCGTGCACGCTGCAGGACGTCATCGATGCGATCAGCAGGAACAGCACGAGCACCAGCGCGGCGGCCCTGCGGATGCGAAACGCCTCAAGCCGTTCCCGTTGGCCCATTGTGGCGTCGGCTTTCGGATCGAGCGCACGTATGATACGACGAATCCGCTTCAATCCAGCCTCCCGATATGGTGATGTTTCTCTCTTCGGCAACAGTACCAGTCTCAGTCAACATGCCGAAGCCGCCGACCGCCATGCATACCACCTATGCGTAAGGCCCGCGATTCCGGAGGGAATCACGGGCCTTACCAGCATGTCAGACGAATGCCGGCAATCGTCAAAGTAATGCTCAGGCGAACAGCACCTTGAACAGGAACGCGCCGACGATCGCGCCTGCGATCGGGGCCACGACCGGAATCCAGGCCTCGCCCCAGCGGGAATCGCCCTTGTTCGGAATCGGCAGGATGGCGTGCAGGAGGCGCGGCATGAGGTCGCGGGCAGGGTTCAGACCAGGGCCGGTCGGGCCGCCCATGGAGGTCACGAGGCCCCACACGATGAAGCCGACGACGATGGATGCGGCGGCCGGGTTCGCCTTGCCCCACGGCAGGGACAGGCAGCACAGGGCGCCGAGCACCAGCATGAAGGTGCCGAAGAACTCGTTGAGGAAGTAGTTCACGCGGTCGTTGTGCGCGTCGGTGGTGCAGAAGGTGCCGAGGATGGCTTCGGCATCGTCGGTGTCCTTGTAGTGCGGCAGGTAGGTGACGTACACGATGAGCTGGCCCGCCACTGCGCCGAGCAGCTGGGCGATGATGTACGGCAGGACCTCGTTCCACGGGAACATGCCGTTGACGGCCTGCGCGAGGGTCATGGCCGGGTTGATGTGGGCGCCGGAGACGCCGCCGAACATCAGGACCGGGAACATGACGCCGAAGCCGTAGCCCATGGCGATGTTCAGCCAGCCGGCATGGTAGCCCTTGGTGTTTTTCAGTTCCGCGTTGGCGACAGCGCCGTTGCCGAAGACCATCAGCACGGCGGTGCCGACGAATTCCGCGGCAAGCTTGGTGAAGAGTGTGTATTCCACTGCAGTTTCCTCTATTGCTTCTTCTCTAACGATTCTTACGATTCGTGCGATTCGAGATGAATTGCGATTCCGCTCTGGGCGGACAACAGCGCACTACCTTACTCCGCACGGAGGAAGTAACGCGGCTTTGGGTGGACGCATGTCCGAAATACGAAAAAGACCCAAGCCATTGGCTTGGGTCTTGTCTGTGCCCCCTCAGGGATTCGAACCCTGGACACGCTGATTAAGAGTCAGCTGCTCTAACCAACTGAGCTAAAGGGGCGTTGGTCTTGGCGAGGTTTTTGTTCTCGCTGAGCACATGGAGTAAATATACTCAGAATCGGAAAGAACGCAACCTTCGGCGTGTCGCAATCATAAAACCGCTATTTTCCAACGTTTTCAGCAAATCGCCATCTATGGTGCACATCGCGTCATACGACGAAAAATGCGGCGCGATGGCGCCCTAGAATCCAAGTAATCACATTTTCTTCACATTCTGGCGCAATGCAACCACTCCGACAGTCAACGGCACGAACTTTTCCATCACACATTTCCACCGCGGCGAGCCGAATAGCACGCATCATCGTCGAGCCCGTCGACGCGCCAGAGGCCCTTTATAATAAGGACCATGGCGCGTCACAGGAGTATATGACGCGCATCAAGAAGGAGAAAGGCTTACCTATGGCATGCCCAAATTGCGGTCAGCCGACCATCGAAGGCGCTAAATTCTGCGCCTCGTGCGGATCACCGCTCACCCAAACGACCGCGGCGGCACCGCAAGCGCCGGCCGCGCCGGAATCCGATGACGGCACCATGCTGTCTTCCGCGCCGCACATGGCACCGGCCCCGCAGATGCCGACCACTGCCGTCCCGCTGCCCAATAGCGCCGCACCGGCAGCTCCGCAAACCACCGTCCCGCAGCCCACCACACCGCAACCGGCGGCGCAAGCACAGCCGACCGCTCAGGCGCAGGCAACGCAACCGGTGGCACCACAGGCCGCGCCGACGCAGCAGTTCCAGTATGCGCCATCCCCGGCCCCGCAGCCGGCAGCAGCGCCGCAGCCAAGCCAGCCGACCCAGCAAATCGCCCGTCCGGCGGCCGATCCCACCATCACCGCGCTGACCACACCGCAGTCCATGAAGACCATGGGCGCCAGCCTCGGCATCGGTCTCGGCGCGAGCGTGGTGTTCGCACTGCTCGCATCAATCGTCTTCTTCATGGGCAATGCCGCGGCCAGCAACGGGCTTGCCGGCATTCCGGGCTTTTCCGACACCGCCTCCTTCCTGGGCAACAACGGTGTGTCCGGTTCCGGCCCGAATTTCTTCCAGATTCTCTTCACCGTGATGACGCTCGGCGTTGGCGGTTCGCTGAATCTCAAAACCAGCTCCCAGGGCTTCTCGCTGAGCAATCTCGGCATTGACGCCTCGCACGTCAGCGTGACGCTGCCGGTCGGACTGCCCGGTGTGGCATTGGCGATCGGCGCCGCGTTCGGCGCATACATGCTGGCACGCAGGTTCGCGCTTCGTTTCAAGTGGACGGGCGTCATCAGCTCGCTGATCGTCGGCGTGCTGTCCGGCCTGGTGCTGCTGGTCTTCGCCGCCATCTTCCCGGTGACGGTGGGTGGTTCCTACAGCGACTATTCCGCTTCCGCGTCGCTTTCCGGCGTGTCCTTCCGCACGTTCTGCATGGCGTTCCTGCTGTCGGCGGCCGGTGCGCTGGCCGGCTACGCGTTGGCACAGTATGCGGGCGATTCGGGTAACGTCTTCTCCGCCGCTTGGCGTTGGGCGCACCGCGCTCGTGGCTTCGTGCGCACGCTGGTCGAATCGTTTGCGATCTACGGCGTGCTGTTCCTGGTGCTTGGCCTGGTGGCGACGATCGCCATGTCCGCCGCGAACCATCTCGGCGCAGGCGGTCTGCTGCTGGTTCCGCTGCTGTTCCCGGCTCTGCCGCTTATGCTGATTTCGCTGTCCTCGTTCGGCGGCATCGCCTTCTCGACGTCCAGCTACAGCGTCCATACGATCACGTTGTTCAACGTGTCCTCCCTCAGCCAGTATGGCTGGATCTTGTGGATCTGCTTCGTGCTGTTCCTGCTTGCCACGTTCTATATCGCGCTGCGTGAGACCGCGCGCAATATGTACGACCCGTATTACGCGGGCTGGCAGCATACGTGGAAGGCTCCGGTGGCCGCGATGGTGTTCTGGCTGGCCGCGGAGTTCCTGTTCACTTATTTCGCGGCGGGATACGCCTCGTCCAGCATGTCGATGACGACCCCGATGTGGTATTTCCTCGTCGCCGGCATCTGGGCGTTCCTGATCGAGGTGGCCGCGATGACGTTCGGTCCGACGCTGGTGGCGTCCCTGCCGGGCATGTGGCGGATCATCGTCGGTGGCACCGTGCAGCAGACCCCGCAGAACGTGGTCGATTACGTCAAGTCCTGCGATCCGTCCTACGGCATGAAGAAGACCTCTGCCACGGCGAGCGGCACGACCGCAACAGCGACCATGCCGACGGCTTCGGCTGCCGCACAGCCGGCCAATCCAACTACTCCGGCAGCTCCGGCCGCATCGGTCCCCCAGCCCGCGACGCCGGCTGCGCCAATGCCCGCGCCCACCGCAACGCCTGTTTCACAGGCCGTTCCACAACCGGTCGCCCCGACGTCCATGCCCAATACGACAACGGGCAACACGGCAACGGGTGCGGTGCCGCTGCCGCAATCGCCAGCAGGCACGGCTTCTATGCCGGTCGCAGCTCCGGGGGCAGGTCAGCCGCTCGACCCAAAAACTAAGAAGACGATCCTTATCGGCGGCATCGTGATCGGTGCCCTGATTGTGTTGGGCATTGTCTACGGTGTGCTCAACTCGACCGTCTTCAGCGCGAAATCCGTGGCGCAGAGCTATCTGACGGCGATTGCCGACGGCAAGTATGGCAAAGCCAATGGCATCGCCGATCCGCAGGTGGGCAAGGACCAGCTCAAGCTGCTGTCCGACACCGTAGCGAAGGCCGACAACGCCACGATCGCCAACCCGCATATCGATAGTGTCAAAACCGTCGAAGGCGTGGCCAAGGTCAACGTGACGTATTCGCTGAACGGCAAGAACGTCAACGATTCGCTCACCATCAACAAGGACGGGTCGAAGTTCCTGCTGTTCCCGAATTGGAAGATCTCGAGCCCACTGCTCAAGACCATCACCGTGTCGGTGCCCAATGCCGTGGAATCGTTGTCCGTCAACGGTGTTGACGTGACCGCGAAGAATGCGGAGAAGTCGGACAGCAGCACGTGGACGTTGCGCGTCTACCCGGGTTCGTACAAGGTGTCGATCGGCAAGTCGGGGTATGTCACCAGCGGCATCACCATGGTGCGCACGAACGCGGACTCCGATGCCGCCGATCTCAAGATCATGCCTACGGCCAAGCTTAAGGAGGACTTGAGCAAGGCCGTGAACGCCAAGCTGGACGAATGCGCGAAGTCCACCGACTACGCGCCGGAAGGCTGCCCGTTCGGCTTCGACCTGTACGACGAGGACTACTACCGCAACTTCGCGTGGTCCATCAGCGTCTATCCGAAACTGTCCGACATCGATCTCGATTACGGCACGTTCTCCACCCGGCAGGGCAAGGCGAAGTGCACGTATGAAGAGAAGCATTTCGACGATTCGTGGGAGTCTCAGGACGACAGCACCCACTTCACCAACGGCAGCTTCAGCATCAGGGATGGCAAGCTCAGCGTCACGATTGACGATGAGGACTGATGCCGACTAAAGAGCGGATATAGGAAAATCCCCCGCACCAATCGGTACGGGGGATTTTCGATGCTTAAGCTCAGACGTGTTTCAGCCTGAAGTCATTCACCGCCGGTCCGTAAGGACGTCGAGCGGTGAATGGGGCGAAATCACTCAGCGACGACCTTCACGAAGAAGTTGGCGGTGATTTCCGGGTGCAGGGCGACGGTTGCCGGGAAGTCACCGGTGGTCTTGATCGGCTCAACGGTGATGTTCTTCGGGTTGACCTCAACCTTGGAGGAGAGCGCGATGGCGATCTTCTCTGCGGAGATGCCGCCGAACAGCTTGCCGGACTCGGAGACCTTGGCAGCGATTTCGACGGTGGAACCCTCGATGATTTCCTTGGCGGCAACAGCCTCTTCGCGGGTGGCGACGGCCTTGGCCAGACGAGCGCGCTTCATGGCCTCGATCTGGGCGGCGGCACCCTTGGACCAAGCGAAGGCCAGGCCCTGCGGGAACAGGTAGTTGCGGGCGTAGCCGGACTTGACGGCCACGACGTCACCCGGGTGACCCAGGTGGTTGACGGACTTGGTGAGAATAACCTTAGTTTCAGCCATTGTTCAAACCTCTCTAAGATCAGCGGCCGGACGTGGCGTACGGCAGCAGGGCCATCTCGCGGGCGTTCTTGATAGCCTTGGAGATCTCGCGCTGCTCCTGCACGGTGACACCGGTGATACGACGGGAACGAATCTTGCCGCGATCGGAGATGAACTTACGCAGCAGGGCGACGTCCTTGTAATCGATCTCGGTGACCTTGGCGGCCTTCAGTGGATTCGGCTTCTTCTTAAACGGCTTGACCGGCGGCTGCGGCCTCTTGCGTGACATCTTGATGTTCTCCTTAAAATCTGGAAATACTGCGATTAAGCTGCTTGTTTCGCTGTTCGCCTATGTTGCGGACGGGGTTCGGTCCGTCAGAATTCCGGTTCGTCGCTGTCGCCGCCGAATTCGGAGGAACCTCCGAAGGACTGGGACGCGCCGAAGGAACCGAAGGACGAGCCGGAGTTATCCGAGCTTGACCACGGGTCCGAGGCCGGAGCGGACTGTGCGGGAGCGGCGTTGACCGGAGCGGAGGCTCCACCCTGATATCCGGCGCCGCCAGCATAGCTGGAGCCGCCCTGATATCCGCCGTTGTTGCCGCCGAAACCGCCGTTGTTGTTGGCGTTGTTGTAGCCGCCGCGATTGCCGCTGAAGCCTCCGTTGCCGGACGAGCTTTGCCGGGTCACCTGGGCGGTCGCGTAGCGCAGGGACGGGCCGATTTCGTCGACCTGCATCTCGATGACGGTTCGCTGGGAACCGTCCTGCGCCTGGTAGGAACGCTGCTGCAGACGGCCTTGCGCGATGACGCGCATGCCCTTGGACAGACTCTGCGCGCAATGTTCGGCCATGTCGCGCCACGCGGAGCAGCGCAGGAACAGGGCCTGACCGTCTTCGAACTGGTTCGAGTTACGGTTCCAGGTGCGCGGAGTGGAGGCGATCGTAAAGCTGGCGACGGCGGCGCCGCTGCCAATGGTACGAATTTCCGGATCGGCCGTGAGGTTGCCCACCACGGTGATTACAGTTTCACCTGCCATGTCGTTACCTACTTACTTTGCAGCTTAGAAAGCTTGGTTTACTTACTTGCGAAGAATCTTCGTACGGATGACGGATTCGTTCAGGTTCAGCAGACGATCGAGTTCGTCGCTGGTGGCCGGCTCAGCGGAGTAGTTGACCACGACGTAGTTACCTTCGGTCTTGCCGGCGATTTCGTAGGCAAGCTTGCGACGGCCCCAGATGTCGATGTTCTCGACGGCACCGCCTTCCTTGGTGACAGTTTCCAGATACTGCTCGGTCAGCTTCTTCAGACCGCGCTCATCCAGCTCAGGATCAGCAATGAACATCAGTTCGTACTTATGCGCAGACATCACCCACCTCCTTCGGACTA
>OLNQ01001676.1_pt1 | contig 20557 bp, 30 predicted proteins | sample 1672821 | NCBI WGS metagenome assembly OLNQ01 (sample SAMEA3136727, study PRJEB25190) | human gut metagenome | biome: human gut; feature: human-associated habitat; material: faeces | place: Austria | collected 2013 | reverse complement strand
AAGAAAAGAAAAAAAGAGACTACGCAGGCTATGAACATGAGTATCTGGGAAAAGCGATTGGAAGCGGAATTGTTCCTTTCCCTCATTTACACATTGGCAAAATTCCGGATTTCTTTATCAAAACATTTGATACTTTTAGAAACGGAGTGGACTGGGGATATTCTGTGGATCCGGTTGCATTCGTGAGGTGGGGCTATGATAGGGCTAGAAATCGTATTTGTGCCATTTCGGAGTATTACGGGGTACAGAAGTCAAATAAAGAATTGGCAAAGAATATTAAACGGAAAATTGGCAGAAATGAAGAGGTTATCTGTGACAACGCAGAGCCAAAATCGGTCGCAGAGCTAAGAAGCTATGGGATTCGTGCTCATAGCTCAAAAAAAGGAAAAGGAAGCCGAGAGAGTGGAGAAAAAATGTTGGGAGAAATGGAGATATACATAGATCCTGCACGAACTCCCAATATTGCTCGTGAGTTCCAAATTGCCGATTATGACGTCGATAAATTTGGGAATACAATCCCACGTCTTGTAGATGCAGACGATCACACGATTGACGCCACTCGATATGCATTCGAAAAAGATTTGAAAAAGAGAAGAGAAGCGAAAAGTAAAAAAGGACTTCGTCCGAAGGGTATCTAATGTCGTTGTCGTTGTTCAATGAGCGTTCAAAAAACGTTTCAAACAATTTTAGGTATCATTTATAGGGTCGAGGATAGAAAGGGCTTAAAACGGATTTTAAAAGGGGAGAAATATGGACGGAATGTTTCAAGCATTTAAGAAGCACAAACAAAGCGATATTTATGTGAAATTTAAACGGAATAAGAACCTCTTTGATGGAAAATCTGTAGAAGTGTTCTATAAAGATGTTTTAAAAAGAGTGAAGTTGGAATACATGGGAGCTTTGACAGAAAATAACGAATACACAGAGTTTGTACGAAGTGGAAACTTCCTAACTCGTGTATACCAGCCTTTTAAGGATTTGGTCGTGGGGAACAATGTTCTTGGGGCAGTCACGAAGCTTTATGCAGAGTTAGCAACGGGGACAGAGCCAACGATTACGATTGAAGAATCTAAGAAAGAAATTTTAGAAGAGATTGACTTACAAGACTTGGTAGGTGAGGCTATGGCAGTGCAAAGCTATGGCGGAAAGTTCTTATTAAAAGGCTTTCTCCTAAACAATAAGCTATATTTACAAGTCATTCCTCCTCATCAATATTTTGCAGTTCCAAGCATTTTAAATAGTGACATTGTAGATTATTATGTCGTATTTGAAGAAGAAAAAAAAGAACTGACAGCGGAAATATACAAACAAGGACGAACAGAATACAGAAAATACAAAGTACAGAAAGATTGCTTCGCAGAAGTACCTTATCCAGCGAATTTACAAGAATACGGAGCCACGCAAGACGGACTTGGATGGGCGAAAATATACAAAGAGTGGCAAGTCGTTGAAGTGAATAATCTATTTAAAAGAAGTGATTATGTAGAAGACTTAGTGATTTTAAACCGAGAACTTGTGATAGGAGATACCCTAACAAGCCAAGCATTCGACAAAGTAGCGAATCCACTTCTACAAATCCCGGAGGGGGCAGTAGAGTATGGAGAGCGTGGAGAATTAAGGCTACATTTGGAAGATAGAACCATTATTGTAGAACCGGAGGACAAAGACATCAAACAGGTGGAAATGTCAACAAAAACGGAAGAATGGAAGTCACATCGGGCTAATATCTTAGAGCAAATTTATCAAAACACGGGAACGAATGAGCAAGCGTTTGGGTTAAATAAGACCGGGACAGCTTCGGGAGAAGCTAAGCGACGGGATATGGAGAGAACAATTGCCACAGTCGTTGCAAAACGGGATCGCATTTTCACGGGTTTAGAAAAAGTTATCAAATGGGGCTATCAAGAACTTCGTGGGACAGAGTTGGACATTGTCATATCCGGGAAAGATATTTTAGCATTAGGAGTAGCAGAAAAAATATTGATTGCTGTACAAGGAATTACAGCTGGAATTTTAAGTGTAGAAACAGCAATCAGATATATCAATATATCAGATGTGGATGTGGAAGAAGAATTGCAGCGTATTAAATCAGAGCTGTCTTATCGTGAAAAGCTAATTCAATCTTTGCAAATTCTACAGCAGATTGACATGGAAGAACGAGTAGCGAGGTTGATTAAGACACAAGCGGATGAACTCATAAAGGAGCTTGGTTTAGATGAAGAAAAGCCTATTTCCTCATGATGTGGAAAATCAATTACGAAGGGTATTCAAATTTCATTCGAAGAAGCTTTTAAGCAAATATAAGGAAGCAATGGGGGAAGAGGAACTTACAGAACTTCCAAACGTAGAATTTTCTAATGTAGAAAAAAAGAAAATTATAGAGGATTTGACAAAAGTAGCAATTGCTACAAATAAGCATGTGTTTGAGTCTTGGCGAACCTTGACGGATGAAGAGCTAAAAAGACCGGATCTGACGGGAGCAAAACACTGGATTCGGGAAAATTATATCCGAGTCAACGGACTGTCTAAGACATTCCCGGCACAAATGGAAACTTTCAAAGAGAAGCAATACAAAGAGATTTTAAAATCTTTCAACGCTCCTCTGGATCATAGATTCAGTAAGATGATAGATGGAAAAATCTCACAAACAGACATTAACAAATTGTTGACGGAGCTAAAAGGCTATTATGCTCCGAGTAGTGATATAAAGCATCTGATTGAAAAGCTAGAGAAAAATAGGACTTTGGGGCAAGCAGAAATGAGCAAACTTCATGACTGGGCGAATCGAAGAAATGAGCTTTGGGCAAGAAATGAGGCAGGCAATATTTATGCTTCACAATTAGAAGACCTTTGGCTTGAAAATGGCATTGAGTACTATATTTGGCACACGATGCAAGATGACCGGGTCAGAATGGAACACGTGGAAAAAGACGGCAAAATATTTAGAATAGACGAAGATGTCCTACCGGGACAGGAGTTTGGCTGTCGATGTTGGGCGGAATCAGTAAAAAATAAAGGAGGAAACAATGGCAATTGAAAATGAACAAGAGGTCATAGACTATTTGAAAAAGGAAGAAAACAAAGATTTTTTGAGTAAAAATGGCTTTGCAACAGAAGTGGAGAAACAAGTAAAAACTCCACTTACAGATGAAGAAGTGAAAGGGTACCTAGCAGGAAAACCTGACATGACAAAAGAAGTAGGTGCCAATGCGATACAAGCTTTTTTAAAAGAAAAGTTGGGAAAAGAGGTCACAGAAGAAGAGCTGAAACAAGGATTGGTACTTGGGGGGACTTTGGAAAATGTGAAAAAATTGGCAGTTGGCAAAATCCTTTCAGGAGTAAAATACGGGGATTTGTTGATGAGTAAAATTGATTTTTCTAAAATTCAATTTAAAGAGGACAAAATCGAAGGATTGGATGAACAGCTGACTTCTTTGAAGACACAATACAAAGACTTATTTGAACCGGCTACGACAGGAGGGGGAGGGACACCGCCATCAGTCGCTAAAAAAGAGCCTCAAACAGATTTGGAGAAGGTCAATCAAGAACTGGAGGAACTAAAAAATAAAGGACAATCAGTTGCGAATCGGGCAAAAATTATGATGTTATTAAATAAAAAAGCAGAGTTAGAGAAGGGGGAATAAAAGATGGCAGGAACTATGGTTACAACAAGATTAATAGGAGTAAAGGAAGAGTTAACACCGGTTTTGGCGTATACAAATGCAAATAGAGCACCACTTTATATGAATTTGGTAGCATTAGGAAGAACAGGAGTTGTGGGACAACGTAAAATCGCTTGGGTTGATTATTCTTCAGAGGGAACACAAACGATTTTAACAAAAGCAGTCTCTTCCAATTCAGAAACTTCTTTTACCGTAGAAAATGGATCTATTTTTAAAGAAGGATGCTTGGCTACGATTGGAGATGAAGTCATTGAAATTTCAAACATTGCCGAAAATGTTTTGACGGTAAAAAGAGGACAATTAAGCACGACGGCAGCGGCATCTTACAAAATTGGAGAAGAGGTCTTCTTTATCAATGACAATATTGCAGAGGGGGCTGACTTACAAGGGGCAAGCTATAAAAAAGGCGTGAATTATGACAATAATACACAAATTATTCGGGAAGAAATATCTGTATCTGGAAGTGCGGCAGCTGTTACCGTTCCATCCGCCGGAGGAATTGATGCCTATTCTTTGGAACAAATGAAGAAGATGGACAAAGTATTGGGAAAAATTGAAAAAGCTATCATCACAGGGAAAAAATTTGAAGATGGCGAAAAAAGAGGAATGGACGGAGTAAAGCGATTTTTGGCAAAAGGACAATTAGTAGATGCAGGCGGACAAGAAATTTCTTTAGAAATGATTGGAAATGTTTTACGAAAAATCTTTGAAGTCGGTGGAGATGTGAATGGCGGAAACTATGCACTTTATGTTCCGGGTATTCAAAAAGTAAAAATTTCTAAACTGTTAAAAGATTATATTCAAGCACCTCCTTCTGAAAATACATTAGGAGCAGTTGCAACTTATGTGGCTACAGACTTTGGAACTCTTCCTATCATTCCTACGGTAAATTTAAGAGCAGATGAAATGATGATTTTAAACCATGATGACATTACTCTTCAAGTTCTAAGAACTAGAGAATTACAACATGAATACATGGGAAAAACGGGAGATAATACAAAAGGGCTTATTATAACAGAATTATCTGTAGAAGTTAGAAACATTCCAACTATGGGAATGATTATGAATTTGAAAAAATAAAGGAGGAAACCATGAAATTAAGACATATTTTGTATAAAAATATCTCTGTAAAAGGGAAAGCACAATTCCATCAATTTATTGGGGGAGAATTGGAAATTGAAGATACAGAAGAAATCAAAGAATTGTTGAAAAATAAGAATATTGAGGAAGTCAAAGAAGAAGAACCTGCGGGAGAAGAACCCGCAGGGGATGCTGAAGGTATTCAAGAAGCAGAAAAAGGAGATAGGAAGAAAGGAAAACAAAAATGATTGGGTATGTGACAGTGGAGGAAGCACAAGCTTTCTTGACTGCAAGACATGGGGAGATAGAAAAGGAAGAGCTAGAAAAAGCTCTATATCAAGCGTTCGATAAAATCGAAGCAATCGGAGCTCGCAATGGTCGAATGCAAGGAGAGAAAAATTTTCCCCGTTTGGGAGATGGCGAAGAAGTGATGAAGCTGATTCAAAGAGTACAGATGTTAGAGGCTTACGCTATGATGAACGGGGGAAATGAAGATATAAAACGGCTTGGCAAAGGGATCATAGGAAAGACTATCAACGATATGTCGATAAGCTATGATAGAAGCCAAAAAATTGGAGAAATTACCTTTGCATCTGTCGAGGCGGCTAGAATTATGAAGCGTTTTAGCCGGAAAACTTTTTAGAAAGGGGAAAGAATGAAGGACGAGGATTTTGGGTATAAGCGAATTGTAAAAGAATTAGAAGAACTAGGAAAATTGAAGCTAATCATATACATTGACGACAAAAAATCCTATGAAAAGACAGGAGCTTCCGTTGACTATATCGCTATGATTATGGAATATGGAAGTGAAGAATTCAATGTTTCTTTTCCTGCCCGTCCTTTCTTTCGACCTACCTTCGATGCTCATTATGAGCATTTCGCAAAGAAAATAGAAATAGGGATAGGGAATATCATCTCCGGGAACTCTACAGCTCGTAAAGTACTACAAGATGTAGGAAGATACGCTGTTAAGAAAGTTCGAGAGACGATTAACAACGGAAAATTCCCAGAACTTGATGAAAAAACAATAAAAAGAAAGAAAAGTAAAAAGCCTCTAATTGATACCAAGCTTTTGTATCGTAGTGTTAAGTACAAAATTGAAAGGAGCGAATAATGGAATTTACTTTAAGGGAGTTTGCTCAAGAAGAATTGAAAGGATACAAAGTAAAAAGAAGAATAGCTGGAGATATTGACAATCCGGAAGGCTCCATTCAAGAATTTTCTTGTACGATGCTAATATACAAGGCAAGATTGAGAGGCAATAATCCTAACTTGCAAGACGGCGGAAGAAGCATCGGAACTTTAAATGGAAAATCATTTAAAGCTGATAAATTGCAAATGGGGGACATTATCACAGTAGAGGGCTTAGAGTATAAAATCACGGATATATTACCAAGAATTTATGCAGACTTTGATGAATTTTCTTTGGAGCTGATGAGAAATGAAGAATAGGGAATTGGAAGTGGTGCTACTAAAAGAAATGCAGAAAATCCGTCCGAGCTTTCAAATAAAGCCAATGGTTGATTTTAAGCATAGCGAAGAAAAGACTTTACCTCGCATCGTATCAAGAACTTTGAATAATAGTATTGTTGAAAAATACGAGGAAAGAAAAGACGGGGATAAGGGAATATATCAACAAATAGAAGTCCATCGGCATACAGTAAGCTTTACATTTACTCTTTCTAAAAAAGAAAGTGAGGAAGATGTGGAGGTTATTCGGGATCATTTCTCACACATCGTGGGATCTGAATGGTGGATTGATAGGGAAAGAAAAGAACTTGTGATTGAAGAAATCACGGATTTAATAGACATTTCGGAATATACAAAAGACGGCTATACAGAGAGATATAGCTTTGATATGATGGTTCGAACTTTAGAAGAAAATATTGCTGAAATCGAGCATGTCGAAAAGGTCGAACTGGAATTAAAAGTAAAAGGAGGCATTTCATGGGAATCAAAATAGGAGCAGAAAAGAAGATAGTCTTTTAAATGTACATAAGCCCACAGCAGTCAATCAAGCGACAGTCAATGTGATTGGGGCTTTTTCGACAAAAAAAGAAGTGAAAGAACAGTTAGTCACTTCTATCAAAGATGTGACTGGGCTTTTAGAAGAAGATTTATTATACAAAAAAATTCAAGCCGCTTTCACAGCAGGAGCTCAAGAAGTCTTGATTTATGGAAAACAAATAAAAAGACAGGAATATAAGGAACTGTTCGATGGAGTAACAAATGACTGGTTTGGAACAATCACGGATGAACAAGATTTAGAAAAAATTGCATTGATTTCGAAAGAAATTGCATCGAGAGAAAAAATGCTGTTTGCCACTCCTGCTAAATTGACAGAAGTTGGAAGCTCTTTGAAAAGTTCAGTACAAGCAATTACACAAGATACGACCGCTCTTGTTTTCTCGGCGAATGAAGAAACGGAAGATGCAAGTGTGGCAGGATATGCCATTCCGCAGTTTCCCGGTTCTGTCTTGATTGCGAATAAGCTTATCAATGGAGCGGTGGATTCGGGGTATAGTGGGGCAGAGCAAGCGATTCTAAAAGGTTTGAACTGCAATTATCAAGCAAGGATGAAAGGGCAGTTAGGACTTGCAGAAGGAGTCACAGTAAGCGGGGATAGCATCGATTTTGTACACTGTGCAAAAGCTCTAAAATTCAGGCTAGAAGAGGATATTACACTATGGCTAAAATCAACACCAAAGCCAACTTTTTATGATACGAGCTCACTAAAAGCAACGATTTTAAAAAGAACAGGGCAATTCGAAGCGATGGGAGCACTTGCAGAAGGAAAAACAAATGTAAGGCTTATTGATGTAGCAGATATTCCGGCAAATGACATTTTGAAAGGGCTTTACACAGGGGTAAAAGTAACCTGCTACTATACTTATGGTATTAAAGAAATTAAAATGGACTTATTTTTCGCAGTATAAAAATAGGAGGAAAACATGGCAAGAAATCACTTTAATTACAATTCAAACAAACACGATTTGGTAGTCAATGGGACGAGAGTCAGAGACTACGGAAAAGATGCGAAATATACCGTTGCTTATGAAAATGACTTCCGGGAAGTTGTGACTGGAGCAGATGGGGATACGGTAACTGTAGAAAAAAATGATAGAAATGCTTTGATTACTGTAAAAATCTTACAATCAAGCCCTCTCAACATTATTTTTTCACAATTGGCTTCTTCGGATAAAGAATTCCCGGTCTTATTAGCAGATAGAAACTTTAACGGGGACATTGGATACTTTTCAAACATCGCTCATTTCGTGAAAATTGCAGATTTAAACGTAGAAACAGTGGCAAAAGAAAGAGAGTGGCAAATTCGAGCAATCAACTTAAAGCCTGCTTTAGACTATATAAAGTAGGTGGCTTATGAGACTATTTTTAAAGTGCTATATATTACTTTTTTTCATCGGAATTGTCCCATTTTTACGAGGTTTATACATAGAACCACCGAAGAAATATAACATAATTCATAAAAACTCTCAGATATGTAAAAAGAAAGATAATATTCAGGAAAAATTAAATAAATTAGGAAAGTTAAAAAAGGATAGGAGGAACGATGCAAAATCGAGAAGAATTGGAAATAAACGGGCATAAAATCACATTAGTGGAGCAACCGACACAATATATCTTAGACTTAGAAAAAAAGTTTGATGATAGAGAGTTGGTGGGGTATTGCAAAGAGATATTAAAATATCCGGCGGGAGAAAATCCGGATATGACAGAATTTCTGAATATTCCTGATACGATAAAATACAAAGATTTAGAGCTATCTTTAAAAAACAAAGATGGCGAAAAAGACTTGTATTTGGCTCAAGAGTTGTTTGTTGCACTTGGGAAAAATAAGACAAATACGGCTTATGTAGCAGAAGTATTTCTACAAAAGCTAGGAAAAAATGTGAACGATTTTAAATATAAAGAACTTGTAGATATGGGAGCAGAAGTGTTCAAGCAAGTGGGGGAGATGATCTACTTGATAAAAATCAGGGACACGTTTCGTAGCTTGTAATCAAATTCAAGAGAGTGCCGAATCGTTGGAATATATGGTGATGGCATTAAGCGGATACACAAAAAACTTTGAAGCTGTAGAAAATTACACAGTGACACAGCTTCGAAGATACTTTGAACGATTGATAGATTATTTGGAGGAAAGATATGGCAGTTAGAAAGTTAAGCATTGATATTATGAGCTATTTAAAAGGGAAAGGCTTTGAAGCCGTTGATTCCCAAATTAAAAAAGTAAAAAGCTCCCTTTCCTCTTTGAAATCTATTACAGACAACGGCTTATTTAAGATGGCGGCAGGGTATTTTACAGTCAATACTTTAATTGCTCAATATAATAAAGCAATTGAGGCAAGCAACTTTCAGATTGAACAGGAAACCAAGCTATATTCCACTTTAAAAGGGCAAAATTTTAGGGATGAACAAATTGAAAGTATTAAGAATTATGCTTCTGAATTGCAAAAAGTTGGAGTCGTAGGGGACGAGGTAACACTAGCAGGAGCTCAACAGTTAGCGACATATAACTTAACAGAAGAAAGTTTGAAGAAGTTGATGCCAGCGATGCAAGATGTCATCGTACAGCAAAAAGGCTTGAAAGGAACGGGACAAGATGCTGTCGGTGTGGCTAATATGTTAGCCAAAGGGCTGTTGGGTCAGACTGGTATTCTACAAAAAGCTGGGATTACTCTAACAGAATATCAAGAAAAAATGATTAAAACAGGGAAACAGGAAGAAAAAGTAGCGGCATTGGTAGAAGCAGTAAAAATGAACGTTGGAGAGCAAAATGCAGAATTTTTGAAAACTCCTGAAGGGAAAATTCTTTCCGCACAAAATCGAATCGGGGACATTTATGAGTATGTAGGCGGACTTATGAGGGAAACTCGTGGAGAATTCTGGGGAATGCTAGCAGACAACTCAGAATGGCTTCAAAGTTTTTTGGGAGGCATTGTAAAAACAGGAACGGGATTTGTAGATACGTTCATAAATACCGTAGGAGGATTTTTCAATACCTTCAAAGAAATGCCTCAGGAAGCCAGAGATGTGGTTAAGTTATTAAGCGGATTTTTTCTTCTTAGTAAATTCCCTATCGCCGGAGTTGTTCTTGTTTTAGAAGATATTTTTGCCGCATTTCAAGGAAAAGAAGCATTTACAGAAGATGCTATCAATGCATTGTTAAAGTTCACAGGAACAGACTATCATTTTGATGATTTAAGAAAAGAAATACAAGATTTTTGGCATGATTTCATTAGCCCAGCCGACCAAGCAACTGAAAAAATTGGCTTTTTCACAGCTGATTTGGAAATCGCTGTGGAGATTTTAAAAGCCGGGGCTGGCTTTGCAGAAATGATTTTAGGAGTTCCTAGAGCTGTTTTTAGTTTTGGGAAATTGATAGGTAACATGATGATAGATCCGAATTCTGTTTATGAAAATTGGGAGGATTTTAATGAAAATGGATTAAAGGGGATCAAACATGGAGCTAGTACTCTAATGACAAGAGCAGAAAATATGACGGATATCGGGAAACGATATAGAGCATCTGTGCAAGAAAAAAAAGACAAAGAAATTCAAGAGGCAGCAAGTTTATTAAACACTGTAAGACTTCCAAAGAATGATATAGAAAAGGTGGTTCAAATGCTAGAAAAACCATCTGTGCGATTAAAAAAAGAAAGTCAGGTATCGCCAAATTACACTGACAAATCTAAGCAAGTCTTTAATATTTATGAAGCTACAGATGCAAAGAAAGTAGCAGAGCAAATAGAACAAAAAATCAAGCAAAATGACAAAGAAAAAGAGCAACGTTGGAAATCCCAAATAGGAGGGAATTTCACATTAGCAGGATTGGAGGCTTAAGATGAGTTTGTGGGGGCAATTGCAGCAAGAAGCGACTTCTTTAGTAAAAAATTTTCTAGGAATAAAAGAAAAGTCTTTGCTAGGAGGGATACCGCTTCATGTTATTTCAGATAAGTCAAGAAGCATCTCTGCAACTGTCACAAATAGGCGGGTGGAAAAAGGCTTTAATATCTCGGATACGGTTAGAAAAGAGCCTTTGATTTTTCAACTGACAGTTGTGGATAATAGCAAAGACTATATGTTAAACCGTCAAAGTCTTGAAAAAATGTTAGAGGTAGGAGAACCTGTCGAGTTCTATTATGCCGGAAGAGACTTGTATCAAAATATCGTTCTTGAAAATATCGAAGAAATAGAGCAAGCAGACAGGAAAAACTGCTTTACTTACTACATTACATTACGTCAAATATCCGTTGCAGAAATCAAAGCGACAGATAGTAAGGTGGATTACAAAAAAGCGGGGAGCACCGGCGGAAAGAAGAAACGAACGTCGGCGGCTGTAAAGGCTCCGACTGGGTCAGAAAGTGCAAAAGTAGCAAGCAAAAGAGAAAGAGATAGATCTGTATTCAAAAATGCTTGGAAAGGGATAAGGTAGGATATGAAAGTTTTGGAAATTGATGTCACAGGAATTGAAGAGCATGGGATTATTGCCGACATTGGCAATGATTTGAAGTTAGATATGATCTATAGCAATATAGATCATCATATGTATGTTTCTGTGCTAGATAGTGCAGAAAATAGAATAACAGGCTTTTTCCGTTTAGTTCCTGACGTTGATTTCCTGAGTTTGGCTTGGAATACTCTCCCTTACCAATTACGCTGTATTAAGATAAATGACTATGCAGAAGAAAAAGACTTGATTACTCCGCAAAACTTAAACCAAGACTATAAGTTTTTCTTGATTGGAGAGGATGAATGATGGCAAAGCTATGGAAACAAGTACGGATTATTACAGTCGGTGGCTTAATTTTTGATTATGAAGATTTGGATGTGGAGTTTGACATCAAGTGTACGGATGACAATAAGTCCGATACCGCTACGATCCGGATATATAACTTGTCGGAAACCACGAAAAATAAAATACAAGCGAATCAAGCTGTCACAATTGATTCCGGGTATCGTGAATTGCATGGAGTGATTTTCGCCGGGATTGTGGAAAGCGTGAGCACGAATCGAAGTGATAATGATATTGTGACGACTATTACAGCAAGTCCGAATAATCGAGCCTATACCAATACCCCTGTGAATATGCAGTTTAAAGCAGGTATCAAAGCAAGTGAGATATTGAAGCAATTGGAAAAAATTATTCCTTTTAAAGTTGATATAAAAGAGCTTGGGAAAGATACGGTTTATGAGAATGGGAAAGCTTTTTCTAATCGGCTATCTAACGTCATTTCTGTACTTGCAAAAGACACGGGAACGATTGCAAGATTTACAGATAGCACGATTGAATTTAAGAAACCGGGCAAAGCATATAGTAATGTACTAAAGCTTGGCAGTGAACAGGGTTTGGTTCGAGTGGATAAAAAAGAAGAAAAAGCGGAAGCGGAAAAAGAAAAAAAGATAGTAAAAAAGCAAAGAAGGAAAACGGCAAGAAAAAAGAAAAGCCAAAATACAGTATAGAAGCCTTTCTTATTCCGATTGTGAAGATTGGGCAATTGATTGAAGTAGAATCGACCTTGTGGAGCGGAAAAGGCATTGTGAAAGAATGTAACTATATAGCCGGAGATGTTTCTAGTTTCTCCGTGAATGCAATGTTGGAGGTCGTGGAATGATTGAATTGGTGCAAGCAATGATACAAGATGCGAATAATGAAATCCATACATCCTTACCCGCTATCATCACAGAAATCGACCATGCGGCTGGGACTTGCACGGTTCAGGTAATTCCTAAACGGGAATTATGCGGGCAAGTGATGTCATATCCACCTCTCATTGATGTAAAATTAGACTTTCTAAAATTTGGAGGATGGAAGTTCCAATTCCCTCGAAAAATTGGGGATAAAGTTTGGGTTGGATTTTCCGAAGCAACGTTATCGGAAGATACAAGTTTGGAGAGGTTTAGTCTGAACGAACCTTACATTATTGGTTCTTGTGAAAATGGGTATGAGGAAAACGCTGAAGATATCATCCTCGAAGGGCAAGGAACTCGTGTAGAAATCAAAGGAGATGGAAGTATTATTATCACGACCGGGTCTAATGAGATGACAATCAATAGCAATCTGACTCTGAATGGCGATTTGATACATAATGGAAATACAACGCAGACAGGGAATACAGAGCAAAGTGGAAATGTATCGGTAGAAGGAAGCGTTGGTGCTAGCGTGGATGTGACGGGTGGAGGTATTAGCCTGAAGAACCACACACATGGATATTATCCGGGCGGAAATCCAAAGGATCAGACAGAATCTGCAAGCTAGGGGGAGAATATGGCAACAAGTATTAAATTAGACAAAGATTGCGATATTGTGTTCGATGAGAATGGCGTTTGTGAGCTTGTGGAAAGCACAGAGGACATTATACAAGCGATTCGAGTTGAGTTGGAGCAAAATAAGGAACAATGGGCATTAAATACCTTATACGGAGTTCCTTATTTGAATGAAAAAAATACCGGGATTTTGCAGGTAAAAAATAACCATTCGAGAATACTTCAAGAACTTATCAAAACAATTTCAAAGTATGAAATTGATAAGATAGAAAGCATTGATTTTGTAAATAATGAAATAGTGGCGAGAATACAAATAAAAGGGGAGGTGTACACATTATGATAACAGAAAAAGGCTTTGTTGTTCCAACGCTAGAAGAAATCTATCAAAGGAAACTTGCTGAATTTAAAACTGTAAAACCAAATATCCGGGAGACGGATAGTAATGTGATTATTCCCCTTCTAAAATTTGACGCTGCAGAAGAATATGATGCTTATTTAGAAGGCTTGGCTGTATACAATAATTTAAATGTGTATACAGCGGTAGGGAGTGGTTTAAATGCTATCACAAGCCATTTAAACATGACTTGGCTAGAAGCGACTAGAGCAAAAAGCCGGATCCAAATTACAGCATCTACAGAAACAACCATTCCGCAGGCTTGGGGCGTGGAAACGGTGGATGGAAAAAAGTTTGTAACTTTAAACGCTGAAGATTTAAAAATCCAAAAAGGTAAAACTGAACTCGATGTGATTTCTTTGAATGTTGGAAAAGAAAATAACGTGAATGTCGGGCAGATTACGAAAATGACAAGCATTATCAATGGTATTACAAACATAACAAATACCCTTTCTGCGGTAGGTGGAAAAGATAAAGAAACGGATACGGAGTTAAGAGAGCGATATTTGAAGAGAATAGATAGAAAGAGTTCTTTCACAACAGAAGGGATTAAGAACTATATCTTAGAAAATACGAATGTGCAAAAGTGCCAAGTAATCGAGAATGACACAGATTTGACAGACACAGATGGAAGACTGCCTCACGCATATGAAGCAGTCTGTTTGGGGGATACGAATGAAAATATCCTACAAGCCTTATATGATTACAAACTTGCAGGAATACGGACTGTTGGGGATATCACAAAAAAATTTGATGATATTACAGTCGGATTTTCAAGAGCAATCGAAAAACAGATTTATGTCAATATTACGATTTCGGCAATTCGAGATTTGTGGCTTCAGGAATACGTAGAAAAAATCAAGAAAATTGTACAAGATTATATTGATACAATCGAACCACAGGGGACTATTTACATTTACAAAATTCTTGGAGAAATCTACAAAGCAACAGGAGGAATTAAGACAATTCAGATTAAAATTGGGGACTCTTTTTATTCTCTATCTACATCTGACTATACATTGAGAAAAAAAGAAATTGCAGTCGTGCAAGCGAAAAACATCACAATATCTGCTGAGGTGAGTTAGATGGAATTGAATTTAGCGAGAATACCGCACGTTTATCATGATACGAAATATGTTCGAAAGCTCTTTGAAATCTTAAAGCAAAAACATATCAATGTTGTGAACATGTGGCAAGAATTAAGTAACTTTAATGACTTAGAAAAATCAGAAGGACATATGCTGGATTTGCTTGGAGGGAATTTTAAAATATCGAGGCTAGGAAGAACAGATGAAGAATACAGAAAAGTTCTAAAATTCGAGATACCAACTTTTAACTTCTTAGGAAGCCCTTATGAAATTAGACGGATTTTATCGGAATATTACGATATTCCAATCGAAAATTTTACGTTAAGAGAGCTTTCTGGAAAGATTGTTATCAAAATTCCGGATACGATTAACAGAGAAGAAGTATTGAAAAACATAAGAAGACTAAAAGCGGCAGGAGTTGGGCTACAAGTAGATATAGATGTCTATATAGAAGATTATTTACTGTCTGAACTAGAAAAAATGACGTTGACACAAATAGAAAAAATTACTCTGGCAAGGGAATAAGGAGGAAGATATGGCAAGATGGATCCAAGATCCACAGTATCGGGAAGAAGTGGATGAAGTATCAAGTGAATTAAAACTTCCCATTTATAAAGCATCAGCGAAGGGAAAATTTCGGCAATGGTTAAAAGAGTGCTGGAATAAAATAGAAGATTATTTAGTAAATTTGAAGCAATCTTTGCAAGAGCAGATAAACGGTAAAGAGCCAAGTTTTTATAAAAAATCAGGGTTCAATTTAGAAAAAACGAATCTTACTGAAAATGATTCAAATAAATTGTTTACGGCAAAAGGAGCATTAGATTTATTTAATAGACTAACTTCTTTAATTTCAGAAAAAGAGCCTAAAATTTCAAAATTGAGCGGATTTAATCTGTCAAAATCGGATGCGGATGATTTGGATAGTTCTAGTACGTTAGCGACTTCCAAAGCTGTAAAAAAAGTAAAAGATGCTTTGAACAGATTGAATTTGAATTGGAATAGCATTACTGGCAAACCTAACTTCGGTCTTAGGTCTGGAGACTTTATGGAAGGTCATAGGCTTGCTGAAAGTTTGGGCGTAAAAGAATACGGAGGCTTAATTAGTAGCTATGGACAAAAAATAGCCGGGAATGCTTACTATGATAGTAATACTAAGAAGATGTTTTACTGTAAAGAAACAAACGGCTATACGTCCGCAAATAGCACATATTTTGAGCCGTTTGACAATAAAGAACTTCTCAATAGATTGAATAATCTCCCGAAGTTGTATGAGCCAAGCCGATATAAACTTTACAATCGAAATGAAAGTTTTTACCCTGACAAAACTAAACTTTATCTTTTGTTTCCTGTCCTAAAATCAAATGAATTCGACAGTATTCTTTTTAATGCAAAGTCATGCGAATTGATAAGTTCTTATAGTGTTAAAGAAATAAGATTAAAATTTTTTGAAGTAGGCTCAGATTATGGAAAATACTATGTTGATTACAATAAAATAACATTTAATCAAAAAACTTATGTTTTTGAACTAAACTGAATAATCTCGATAAAAAAACTACTCTAAAAGAATTAAAAAATTCGAAAGTAACAAACAACGGTAGTTATGTAACAATCCCAGATGATTTTCAACTTGTCATCGTATTTTATTCGATTGGTTATAAAGATGAATTAAGTTCAGCTGTTTTCGTAAAAGGCTTTGATATTGATATTTCCGAGTTTGGAGAAGAAAGAGAAATCAAAATCCGTTTACAAGGCAACAAAATATATCTCTGGGACAAAGGAAAAGAATGGGACGCATTCATCGAAAAAATCTACTATATGTAAGCAATAATCATCTGATTATCGGTATCCCACGTTCCTTTCGAAACTACAAATGTCTGAGGGTCGTATTTTAAATTCCCCCAATCCGCGTCATTTGACCATTGTTCCCAAAAAGTGAAGCACTTTGTTTTTTCTAGTAAAATTCGAGGAATATTGTAAGAAAAAGTATACTGCGAATATCCGCCGTCTCCGGCGATCACGACATATAGCATTTTCCAATTTTTTGAGAGCATTTTGCTTGTAAAATGTTCGCTGTTTCCCTCGAATAAAATCTTGTAATCTTTATGTAGATTATTCAATATGTTAGAATGTCCTATCAAAAATAGTAGGAGGTTCTAAAATGTTAGAAAATTGGCAAGGAGTGACGGAAAAAAATAGGAGAATTTACGAAAAGTATTTAAATAGTTGCAGAAGCAACAATGAAGAAACTTGGGATACTACTTACAAGACTTATGTTTCAAGAATGTATAAATTTCTAAAATGGCTTAATAAAGAGAAAAATAGATACTTATTAAGCCAAGATACGCTTGAAAATGCAGTAGAGATAATAGAAGAATATAAAAACTACTGCCGGGAGTGTGGGAATAGTAAGCGAACAATAGCGAACGCAATCGTGACAATCTCCAGCTTTTACGATTGGACGGTTAGAAGAAAAATGATTAAATATCATCCCTTCAAAGACCGATTAGAAAAGCAAAAGATAACAGAGAGAGATAGCACGAGAGAAAGCTATTATCTCACTACAGAGCAGATATTAACTGCAAGACTGTATATGAAAGTCGAAAATAAAAAATTCGACTTGCAAGACAGGATATTATGGGAGTTATTTATAGATAGTGCTTGTAGAATCAGTGCTATACAAGCATTAAAACTAGAGCAATTGGAATTGGAAGGAGGATACTTTAAGAATGTAATCGAAAAAGAGGGATATGTAGTAAATGCCTATTTCTTCGATACTTGTAAAGCTTTAATCAAAGACTGGCTACAAGAGAGGGAAAAGACAGGAATTCAAGAAAAATGGTTGTTTGTAACGAAGTATCAAAAAGAGTATAAGCAGATGTCTCAAGCGACTATCCGGAATAGGATACGCAAGATAGGAAAAATCTTAGAAATAGAGGGCTTATACCCTCATTCTCTAAGAAAAACATCTATAAATCTGCTATCAAAGTTAGGTGGCTTGGACATAGCGAGTCACTACGCAAATCATGCAAGTACGCTAGTTACAAGCAAGCATTATATAGAAAAAGAAAGTGCTGTAGAAATCAGAAATCAAATCTTAGCACTTAGGCAAAAAATCGGTATTTTTTAATAGAGATTTTCTAATCTCTTGAGAAATTGAGTACTTTCTATTTAAAAAAGTTCTTTATTTTCAATAAGTCAAAATTTTCAGAAATAGATTTTAAAATCATAATTCTAAAAGCTTTGGAAAATAGGCTTATTGCTATTAAAAGAAAAATTGAAATAGAAGTACTCAAAAATCTTTCGAGATTAGAAAGTCTAGCAAGAAATCAAGGAGGAAGAAAAATGTTGATTGTTCATTTTTACGACAACACAGAAAAAGTCTATTCTGTATATGCAAACAGTTTGGAAGATGTGAAACAGAATCCAAAAGCATACTTCCCGGAAGTGACAAAAAATACAATCATTACTTTAGAAGATTTTAAATATCCTATATTAAGCGAAGGGATACTGAGGGAAATGACAAGAGAGGAGCTTATAGAAAATGAAGTTCCAATTGAACTTGAAGAAGGGGAAAAGATAGAAAATAAGAAGCTTATTAAACTCGAAAAACCAAGTGAATATCATTCATGGAACGGAGAGGAGTGGATTGCTGATTTAGAAAGAGCAAAGAAAGAAAAAAGAAATGAGTTGAAAGAAATCAGAAATCAAAAAATTGAAAAAAATATAGAGGTTCATGGATCTGTTTTTCAAGTTAGAAACTCAGATAAAGAAAACTTCGACGATGTTGAACTAATGATGAGAACAGGAGAAATTGACGAGAACTACAAAAAAAATTGGGTATTAGCGGACAACTCTATTAAGGGGTTTACAGCCCAACAAATAATTGACGTTTGGAAAGAAAGAACAAAAAGAAAAGATAAAATTTTCCAAGAATTTGGAGTCTTATCGATAAAATTAGAAAAATGTAATTCTGTAGAAAAAGTACAGAAAATTACTTGGGAATAGGAGGACGTTATGGGATTTAGGTTTAGTCAGAATAGCTTGGATAAAATGAGTAGAGTTCATCCCAATTTAGTAGCTTTTATGAAAGAGCTTATTCAAGTTAGCCATTTTGATTTTAAAATCACAAGTGGAATGAGAACAGCGAAAGAACAGGCTAGTTTATATCAACAAGGAAGAAGCAAGCCCGGTCTTATTGTAACCAATGCAGATGGCTATAAGTATTGTTCAAACCATCAAGAAAAAGTTGATGGATACGGGTATGCTGTTGATGTATGTATTTTAAAATATACCTCAAAAGGGGACGTAGACTGGAATTTCAATTATTATAAAGAACTTTATGAGATAGCAAAGAAAAATGGTCTGTTAGAAAAATATGGAATTGAGTGGGCTGGGAATTGGAAAAATTTTCAAGAAGGAGCACATTATCAGTTAAAAAACGCCAGAAATGTGGCGTTTAAAAAATAAAGGAGGAATATAAATGGAAAAAGAAGTTATGTTTATGATTGCAGAAGGTATAGTATTTATCGTAGGAATGGGATTTTTTGCCTACAAAGCAAAAGGAAAAGAAGTATTAAAAGAGTCTATTATGGCAGCAGAAGCAATATTCAACACTCCAAAAATGGGAGAGTATAAGAAAGAATATGTGAAAGCACAGATTGAAAAGTTGCCTGCGCCACTAAGAATTTTTATTACTGAAGAAGCGATTGAGAAAGCAGTTGCTGCATTACAAGAAAGATTTCAAGAAATCAAAAAAAGAAAAATAAAAGAGTAGGTGTAAACATGAAAAAAAGTCCATTACTGCTAGAGCCTTATGAAGATAGAAAATGGATTTTGAAAGAAGAATATGTACATGAAATCAATGGGTACCTTTTAAAGGTTCCCAAAGGTTTCGTGACAGATTTGGCAAGTGTTCCAAGAGTGCTGTGGCTTTTTTTTCCACCATTCGGAAGATACACTCCTGCGGCAGTAGTCCATGACTACCTTTATTCTGAAAACAATGATACAGGTATCAATAGAGAGCTAGCAGATAGAATTTTTGACTATATTATGAAAGAACTTGGAGTTCCTTTTTATAAGAGAAGCTCCATGTATAGAGCGGTACGAATGTTTGGAGAGCCAAGCTGGAAACCTAAGCTAAAAAATGAAGGGTATAAGAAAGTTGCTATAGTGGATCATACGGAAGAAGCATTGAAATACTATGCAGAATGGGAGAAAATATTGAAATTATAAGGGGTAGAAAATGGAGAAGGAGAAAGGAATTATAAAAATAGCGATCACAACAATGGGTTATTTAAGCTATTTTTTAGGAGGTTGGGGAATATCGTTAGAAACTTTGTTTATCTTTATGATATGTGACTACATATCCGGCTATATGAAGAGTATGATAAAAGGAAAACTCTCTTCTAAAATAGGATTTAAGGGACTTATAAAAAAAGCTTCTTATCTTATTGCGGTGATAGTCGGAGTATCATTAGATAAGCTTATTTTGGAAAACCATTTAAATATTCCTATAACAATCTTTGCAGTTCCTATCTCCTTCAAAATTATGATAATTTTTTCTATCATTGGAACAGAGGGAATTAGCATAGTTGAAAATCTAGCAGAAATAGGGATAAAATTTCCATTCCCTGTAAAAAAGCTATTTAAACAGCTTCAACAAGACGAGCCTAGTCAGAATATCAATGAGCAAAAAAAAGAGCCTTAAACGGGCTCTTATTTTAATGTCTTGATAAATAAAATTGAATTGCTTTCTTCTTCATATCTTCCAAGTCTTTAAAAGCTGTTTTTTCCAATAAAACATTTCTTAAAGCCTTATCTTTATCCGCATTCTTAGACCTACATCGAGAAGCTAACTCTTCCTCTAACTCATCATAGTTGCGAAACTGAGTAAATTTAGACATAAATTCTTCGTTCAAGAGATCTTCAGTAGCTATTTCTTCCGCTTCTAATTTCTCCATCAATTCTTTTTCAGTCATAGAATATCACTCCTTTTTTATACTTATATTTATTTATCTATAAAT
>OLNQ01001670.1_pt1 | contig 20594 bp, 23 predicted proteins | sample 1672821 | NCBI WGS metagenome assembly OLNQ01 (sample SAMEA3136727, study PRJEB25190) | human gut metagenome | biome: human gut; feature: human-associated habitat; material: faeces | place: Austria | collected 2013 | reverse complement strand
TTCAAAGTACTTCTTATTTAAGATTACTCCTGTGATACACAAATTGCGCAAAAAACAGATGTATCCATGGTTCATTTGCAAAGTCTTTTGTAGGAACTTGTGAAGCGTACTTTTGGAAATATAAGAGGGTTTATCATTATATTGACAATATTATCTGTTGCTCAGAGTTTTTAAAAGAGAAAATGGATAGAAACCCATTATTTGCACAAAAAACAATTGCATTACATAATTTTGTAGAAAAAAAAGAATGTAGACAAGTTCCTAAAGAAGATTATGTTCTTTATTTTGGAAGGTTTTCCACAGAAAAAGGAATTGATACTTTGATTCAGGCATGCAGAAAATTGCCTGAGATATCTTTTGTGTTTGCAGGAATAGGACCACTTGCAGATGAAATAGATAAAGTGGAGAATATAAAAAATGTTGGATTTCAGCAAGGTGAAAAATTAGTAGAGCTAATACAAAAGGCGAGATTTTCAGTTTATCCGTCTGAATGGTATGAAAATTGTCCGTTTTCGGTTATGGAGTCTGAAATATATGGTACGCCAGTTTTGGGGGCAGAGATAGGTGGAATACCGGAATTGATTGAGGACGGCATAACTGGTGAATTATTTGAAAGTGGAAATGAGCAGGATTTGATCAAACATATCAAATCAATGTGGCAGAAGAATGAAATATTAAGTCAGTATGCAGCGAATTGTAAAAGTGTTCAGTATGATACAATAGAGGAATATGCAGAAAAGCTGGTAAAAATATATAGCTAGATAGAGGTATAAATGATGAAACACAATAAGAAGTTAAATGGAACCGTGATCGTGACATACAGATGCAATGCAAGATGTTCCATGTGCAATCGGTATAAAGCTCCATCACGACCGGAGGAAGAAATCTCGCTGGAAACAATAAAAAAACTTCCTGAGATGTATTTTACAAATATTACTGGAGGAGAACCTTTTATTCGGACTGACTTAAGAGATATTGTACGGGAACTATATAAAAAGTCAGACCGAATTGTGATATCTACCAATGGATTTTTTACAGATCGCATTGTAGAATTAGCAAAGGAATTTCCACATATAGGAATCCGTATTTCAATCGAAGGCTTGGAACAGACGAATAATGAAATACGTGGATTGGAGAATGGGTATCAAAGAGGATATCAGACTTTAAAAAAATTAAGAGAAATGGGAATGAAGGATGTTGGATTCGGAATGACCGTTCAGGATAAGAATGCATGTGATCTTGTTCCGTTGTATAACATATCAAATGAGATGGGGATGGAGTTTGCTACAGCATCACTTCATAATTCGTTTTATTTCGTGGAAGCAAAGAACATTATCAAAGACAGATCTATGGTTGCAAAGAACTTTGAAAATCTTGTTAATGAGTTATTAAAAAGCAATAGTCCAAAGAAATGGTTTCGAGCATATTTTAATCATGGATTGATTAACTATATATATGGGCAGAAACGGTTGCTTCCTTGTGATATGAGTTTTGATACGTTTTTTATAGATCCTTATGGGGATGTCATGCCTTGTAATGGAACAAAAGACAAAGAGGTTATGGGAAATCTCAACGAACAAAGTTGGGAAGAACTCTGGAATAGTGAGCAGGCAGAAGAAGTTCGGAAGAAAGTTCGGTGTTGTGATAGAAATTGCTGGATGATTGGTTCGGTGTCGCCAGCTATGCATAAGTATATCTGGAAACCAGCAACATGGGTAGTATGGCATAAACTGAAAGCATTATTCAGCAAACACCCATATAGCATGTATGAAAACAAGATTGTGAGAGATTACAGAGACGGCAAAGTGACAAAGCAAGAACTTGATAAATGTAGTACATGTGATATGTGCGCACAGATAAATAACGGATTGAGTGAAGCCAGTATGGAGCAGTTAAAGAATCGGAGCGGTGAAGAAATTGTAGATGAAGATATCAATGGACAAATGAAAGAGAAAAAGTATATAAATATTAATTAAAAAATAATTTTAGGATGAATGTTAGTTTTAATTTAGGGGATTTGTAAGGAGAATCTAATGCAATACAAAGCGATTATGAAAAGATGGAATTTTTGAATAGGTTTTACGCAATTTGAGGAATGGATGTTTGAGGTCAGAAATATAGGCGAAATAATCTGAAAAAATTTATGGAGTTAATAGAACAAAAATTTATGAAATCAATTGTAATTATAGGATGTTATTTTGGAACATTAAGAAAAGATACTGCAATGTTTTTAAGAAGCATACAAGCCAATCCTACTATAGACTGGTTGTTTTTTTCTGATTGTGATTGGGGAAAGGTTCCTGACAATGTAAAGATTGTGAATATGTCTTTTGAAAAATTAAAGGAATTGGTGCAGAGTCATTTTGATTTTCAGATTTCTCTCGAAGCACCTTATAAGTTATGTGATTTTAGACCGGCTTATGGAGATATATTTAAAGATTATGCTGAAAAATATGATTTTTGGGGACATTGTGATTTTGATATGATTTTCGGAAATCTGAGAAAGTTTTTTAATGAGGATAAGCTGGAAAAATATGATAGGATTTATTATCAGGGTCATTTAAGTATATATAGGAATATAGAGAAAATTTGCAAGTTGTATCAATCGGATAAAGGCCCTCAGTATTACAAGGATGTGTTTACTACGTCAATTAGTTGCGTGTTTGATGAGGTAGATGGTATGTATCCAATTTTCGTGAAAGAGAATGTCCCTATTTATTCTGAAGTACAGTGTATTGATGTTTATCCTTACTTAGATGTGATGTTTCATACACGGAGAGAGTTTGCTATCAGTAAGCAATTTCCGGTAAATTATTCAAAACAGGTGTTCGGGTATGAGGATGGCGGTGTGTATAAATGGTTTATGAAAGATGGAACAGTGGAAAAAGAAGAATTTGCTTACATTCATTTTTCACATAAAATATTTGATGCTATAGACGCTGACAATTATTTTTTTACAAGTAATGGATTAATACCTGCTACTGGTAAAACGATTCCTTTTCAAAATTATCGCAAGGGAATCGACGAGTTTCGTATGAATTTTGCGGAGTTTAATTTTCGGCTAAGGAGAAAGTTAAAAAAGATAAAGCAAAAAAGGTTGGAAAGCAGAAATAACAGATAAATAGTAGGGAGAAAGAGAAAAGATGACGAATAAAACAAAGGAAAGAGATTTTAGATTAGAATTCATCAGAGGCGTTTCTATGTTGGTAATTGTACTTTATCATTATAGTTGCGCGTTGGAATTGAAAGGTATAATGGACGCATACAGACCATTATGGCATTTTGCAAGTGGAGCGTGGGGATCAGCATTTGCCATAGTTTTCTTTATAATCTCGGGATATGTCATGATGCTTCAATATTATGAGAAGTTAGAGATTAGGTCATTTTATAAAAAACGTTGGTTAAGTTTGTTCCCAATGTTTTATGTGGCATGGTTTATTATGTATGTTGTCAGAACGGTAGAATATAAAACGCCTTTTTGGGGAGGAAATCCTTTAAAATTGATATATTCTTTAGTGGGAATGGATGGCTACCTGAAAAATGGAGAAGAAAACTACTACACGGTAGGTGAATGGTTTCTTGGTGCTATTATTATTTTGTACCTTTTATTTCCTATACTTAGATATTTGTATCAGAAGTGCAAATGGTTGGTAACTGTGTGTATGTTAGGTGCATTTGGTGTGCTAGAGTTAACGGATGCAATTAGTTTATACAAAAGTACAGATGTATTTTTCCTAATATTCTCTTTCTGGATTGGAATGTTGTTTTGGGAATATAGGGATAAATGTAAGAATATTATAGTTACAGTTTGTTCATTACTAATATGTATCTTTTTAGCAATGGTGGATGTTACAGCTTATTTGAGTGATATAGCAATTATGCATATATTTGGAGTTGCGGTTTTTACAGTACTTTATAATATTCCAATAGAAAAGGTGCAAAATAAAGAAATTGTAAGAGATATAATTATTTTTTTTAGCAAATATTCTTATTCTGTCATGCTTGTACATCATGTATTGATATATTGGGGTATAAAGGCTTGCAGTATTATTGGGTTAAATCTTAATTTGGGACTGTTCATAATTATTGCAGGAATTTATGTAGTAGCATATATATTCGATAGAATGGTAAAATGGATGATGAAAAAAATAAAGGTTGGAAATAGAATTGGAAAGAAACGGTAATATAGATATATCAATTATTGTACCCATATATAATGCGGAAAAGTATTTGTCTAGATGTATTGATTCAATAAGGAGGCAATCTTACAATAATTATGAGGTGATTCTGATTAATGATGGTTCCACAGATGATTCAGAAAAAATATGCCTTGCTTATGAAAGAGAAGATTCTAGAGTTAGATATATTCGTCAGGAAAATGCGGGCGTGGCAGCGGCTAGAAATTATGGAATTAAAAATGCGAGGGGAAAATATGTTGCTTTGTTAGATAATGACGATTATTTCAATTATGATTTCTTAAAGCAAATTATGGTACATGATGAGCAGAATGCTGACATTTTGTTATTTCAGTATATAAATGTCACAGGGGAACATACTAAAAAACAAGAGCAGGTTGTCCTAGAAAAGATTTGCACAGAATCTTTAGTAAAAAAAGGAGAATATTTACAGAGGGAGATGTTTTGTCCTACTTCAGAAGCAATAAAACAGTCCACAATTGTATTCCCGTGGGGGAAAGCATACAGACGAGAGTTCCTTCTGGAAAACGGTATTCACTTTGATTCTCGAATTAAATTATGTGAAGATGTTTATTTCAATTTAAAAGCTTATGAACATGCAGAAAAAGTTTTGTATGTACATTACCCGGCATACTTTTATTTTCAAAATATTCATTCGGCAGGAAAGGGGTTTAATCCCAAGGTAGTGGAAATGGAAGAAAATAATATTAGGTTGTTGGATGAATTTGTTAATGCAAAGCCAAGAAACAAAGAATATATGAAAGCATACGATAATTGTTTATGCTTTCGGTATTGGTCCTGCTGTTTTTCATATTTTGTACATCCACAAAACACAAAAAAAATTCGACAAATAACACAAGAAATGAAGGAATTTGAAAGAAGAACAAATATCAGGAGAGCATTTAAAACGCTTCCTAAAATCCGCAAGTCTATGGAAAAAAAGGAATGGATTTTCTTGATGGCTGTGAAGTATCATTTTTATGTACCAATGTTACTTGTAGCAAGAAAAAAAATGAAATTAAGCAGGGGGTAGTGGTTTTATGACAAAACAGGAAAGGCAACCTTTAGTAAGTATACTGATACCTGTATATAATGTAGAATATTATTTGGAAAAATGCCTTGACACAGTAGAGAATCAAACATATCAAAATCTGGAAATTATATTAGTAGATGATGGTAGCACAGATCATAGTTTGGATATAATAAAAGGGTATGCAGAAAGGGATTCTAGAATCAAATTTTTTTCAAGGGAAAACAGGGGATTACTTCCGACTAGATTACAGGAATTACAACTATGTAGTGGAACATATATTGCGTTTATGGATAGCGATGACTGGTTGGAAATCAATTATATAGAACGACTTGTTATGACTGCATTAAAGTATGATGCGGATATTGTTAGGTGTGCAGATGTTATTGAGTTTGTGGCAGAGAGGCGAAGAAGAGAATATGGAAAAGCTTCTTATGCAGAGGAAATTGTAATACAACGAGAACAGTATGGAACAAAGTTGGTTCCTGACTTGATTTATACTGCTTATTATAATAGTATTCATTCAGAACTTTTGAAGTCAGATTTAATTAATGAAACACTTTTAGATAATATTGGTACAAGAAGTAGTGTTTCTGTAGGAGAGGATCTTGTAATAAATTGTGAATTTTATAAAAGGTCATCAAAGGTAGTTTTTATTCCTGATAGATTATATCATTATAGAAAAAATCCAACAAGTCTTATGGCAACAAGGATATCAGTGGATAAATTAGAAAAACGATTGATGGACGGTTATTTGACGTTTCAAGCAATTGAAGATGTGATAAAGATGTTCCCAGGAGTGAAGAAGGAAGCATACTATCAGAGACTGGCAGAGGAGATGGATCATTGTGTGAATCTTTGTTTTCAACAACTTGGAAATAGAAAATTGAAAAAGCAGGCAATTCGGCTGACACAAGGTTTTGTGGAAAAACATAAAATAAATAAGGTGGATAAGAAGGAACTACAGTATTTATATTGTAAAGATGCTAAGGGTGAACTTTTGCGTAAAACGATTAAGGTTACATATCCATTCTTAATAAAGCAGACAGTGAAAAAGGTTTTGATTAAAATACATGCAAATGTAAGAAAGAAATAGAGGAAGATAGGGCTTGAAAAAAAAAGTGACATTTTGGGAGATTACATATTTGTCTATGGTTTTCATGACATTAACAACCCTGTTTCAGGGATACATTAGTATAGCCAATCAGATACTTGTATTATTGGTTACTGCCGCAATGTTCTGCAGTGCATTTTATGATGGAGTGCAGAAAAAAAAAATAGTGATTATCATGATAGTAGCATTTTGTTGTATGATAGCTTTTTCACGTGGACAGCTTGCTGGACATATTTATGGATTAAGGCGTCTGTTGAATTTTCCATTTTTAGTATTTGTTTATTTTGCAATTGTGTGGCAGAAAAAAAAATGTTTGATATTTTTTAAAAAGAAGAAACGATGGGTTGACTATATTTTGAAATTATGGTTGTTGGCAGTAGGAATTAGCATTTTTATTCCAAACTGTTATGATAAGACTCAAGGCTGGGGTTCTTTTAAGTATTTTTATTCATTCACAAAAGAAGGAGGCGCGAGACTTGGTTCTGTAACATTGCTGGTGATGGCGATTCTCTTGGCACAAATGGCAGTACATCAGCAGAAGAGATATTTTTACTGGTTTCTTATCCCTATGTATAGTATTATTATGTGTGGAAGTCGCATTTATCTGGCAATGGGAATGATTGAATTTATGATAGCTTTTTGGTTTTACTTGGACAACAAGAAGAAGTTCTGGTTATTGGCAATTCCAGTTGTAGTTCTTTTGTTGATAATTGCCATGAATAGTTCGCTTGGTGCAAAGTTAGAGTCTACCAGATACACAGAATACAGTATTCATAATGTTTATGATACAGTTTCAAATGGTAGATTTACGCCGATTGTTGTCGGAGTAAATAATTTTAAGGAAGAATCGTGGGCAAGAAAACTAATTGGAAATGGATATGGCTTCATAGAAGATGAAACACATAATTGGGCATTTAATGATGTGGTCGATCTTGGACTTGTTTTTGGTATTATAGGTTTAATAGTGTATTTTATTTGCATTCATAAAGCGGATAAAATGTTGTGTAAGTCTTATTTACCATGGTATATGAAATTGGCACAGTGGGGATGTTGGTTTCTGGTAGCAATGTTTGGAATGTATTATAGGATGACGGCTACAGTGATTGCAATTCCTTTTAGTTATTTTGCTTGCTATGTATGGAAAAGAGAAAAAAATGAAGAGATATGTGAAAGAGTTGATACATTATAGAAACATTTTGATTGTGAATCAGCTGATTTTTGTAGAATTAGTCGAATCTTTGCAGACATTAGTATGAGTGAGTATATTGAATGAAGTTCTGTAAGGAGAAGAGAGACAATGAGGAAATGGAGTAATAGATGAAACATAAGTCAGTCATTAAAAATGGAGGATTATATATCTTTGGCAATTTGTTTAATAAGGCCATAGCATTTATGACAGTTCCTATTTTTACAAGAATCCTTACTACAGAGGAATATGGAATTGTAAACACATATAGTTCATGGGTGTCATTTATGGCAGTTTTTGTGGGAATGTCTATGGGACAAACTATACGAAATGCTTTTGTAGACATGAGAGAGGAATTGGGAAAATATATTTCTTCAATTTTTACACTTGGAGGACTAAATTTTGGATTGATTTGTGTACTATATGCTTTAGTTAGTAATCATCTGGATATTCCAAAGCCGTTGGTCTGGCTATGCCTGATAGAGTCACTTTCTAATTTTGTGATTAATTCTCTTTTGATGAAATATGTTATGGAGGAAGAAGCAGTTAAGAGGACGTTTCTGATGGTATTACCAAATCTGTTGGGGGCAATTTTATCTGTTGTTTTAATTCAAGTATTACAGGAGGAAAAACAGTATGGTCGTATTTTAGGAACTTGTATTTCAACTTCAGTTTTTGGAATTGCTATTATGGCGTTTTATATCATTAAATATCGGAGCTTTATAAATAAAAGATTACTTGTATATGTTTTGCCTTTGTCGATTCCCTTGGTTTTTCATGGAATAGCATGTAATATTTTAGGGGCATCAGATAGAACTATTATTACATATTTTAGGGGGGCAGCTGAAACGGGGGTTTATAGCTTGATTTATAATTTAAGTATGGTGGCGAACGTGGTAACATCTTCGGCAGAGTCAGTTTGGATACCAAAGATGACAGATTCTCTTCTAAAAAAGGACTATAAGAAGACCAATTATGAAATTATGATATATTTATATTCTGTTACATTTGCTTTTTGCGGGCTTTTGACAATTGCACCAGAATTAGTATTGATTTTAGGTGGAAAAGAATATATGTCTGGATTGAGAATGATATTTCCAGTGGTGACATCTTCTTTTACAATGTTTTTATATAGTATATATGTCAACGTAGAATTTTTTTATAAAAAAACAAGGATTATTGCAATCAGTACTTTTATTTCTGCTGGTTTGAATTTGGTTTTGAATGTTATTTTTGTACCAAAGTATGGAGCAACAGCAGCGGCATATACAACGCTAGTATCGTATTTGGCTAGTTTCATTTTGCATAGTGTGAATGCAAGAAAATTAAATCATGAAGTAGCATCCTATGTGATATTGGTTCCTGCAGTTGTAGTAATATTTTTAGCAGGGGTTGTTACAAATTGCCTTGCAGAGACTATTTTGTGGAGATGGACAGTAATGGCTATTTGCGGAATTGTATATATAATAGTGTACAAAAAATGTTTGTTTCAGAAAGAAAATGGTGATTAAAATGAAAGAATTATTAAAGAAAATACCGATGATTCATTTTGTTGGAAGATATGTTCAAATGTTTTTTTGTTTCATTTGGAGTGAGCATGTTGAAATTTTGTATGAGTGTAATCGGTACATTCGGAAAAAGATTTCCAAAGAAGATATGGACATAAAACGTATTCAGGAATTTAAGGGTAAATATAAGGGACAAAGGTGTTTCGTGGTAGCCACGGGACCAAGTCTTACTGTTGAGGATTTGAACACTTTACATAAAAATAATGAAGTTGTATTTTCCATGAACACTATTGTTAAAGCATTTGAAAAAACAGAATTTCGACCTACATTTTATTGCATTCAAGATAAAGAGGTTTATTTGAAAAATAAAGATAAAATTTGTTGTTATCAATTACCTTATATTTTAATAGGAAGGGCAAATGTGCCTTTAAAACGAGTTAGAATAGAAAAGAAAGAACTACCTATAGATAAAAATGTTTATATGTATCGTTTAAATGCTATATATCATTGGACACAGGTTGTTTATGGTAATACAAAGAAACAATTGAGGTTTTCGTTTGATTGTGCAGAGGAGGTATTTGATGGAAGTACAATTGCCTATTCTGTATTGCAATTAGCTACATATATGGGATTTAAGGAAATTTATTTATTAGGAGCAGATTGTGATTATTCAGGAGCAGTAAGTCATTTTGATGGAACAAAGGCAAAAACATCTGCTGCGAATGGAGAGATATTTATCAAATCATATCAGGCTGCAAAAAAAAATTTGGAAAATTCAGATGTGAAAATATATAATGCAACTAGAGGAGGAAAATTAGAAGTATTTCCAAGAGTGGAATTTGATGAATTGTTTCATAAATAAAAGAAGATAGGTAATTGCGAAACAAGTTCGCAATCTTGATTGAAAACAAGGATAGAATCCTGCAATGCAGGATTCTTGGAATGGAAGGTGGCAGTCATTCATTTAGGGCATGACAAAAAGGCTTCATAGTTAGTATGAAGCAGAAAAATTTATAAAATCTCAATTTTAAGCAATCAAAGGCTTAAGACTTCGAATGTATTGATGTTGATGAATTTTATCAGCAACAATTACTGTAACAAGTTGAGCTATGCCAGCCAAAAGTAAATCGGCATGAAGCGTTTTTTCGTTCTGGGTTTTACGATTAGCTACGCAAAAGCTGTCTTTAAAGTGGTTGATAGATTTTTCAACGGTTACACGGATTTTATATGTTTCTTCCCATTCTGCTGAACCTCGTTCCACTCCGGGATAGGCACGAAGATTCTTTTCTGGATAAATGTAAATCATTCTTCCACAGGAAGATGTTGTGCAGGGATTATCACAATGGCATACACGGCGTTTGGTTTTATCTGCTTTATTGTATTCCCATTTCATTTTCGGGCAGACAAATTTCATTGTAGGAATTTTGCTTTTTAAGTGTGATTTACTACCTTCTCTTTTCATAGGAAGCGAAGGATCATGCGGACAACAGGGAACACCATTTTCGTTAATGGTATAACCATTATCTTCCATAGAAAGTTTTACGCGGAGAGGAATAAATGCTTTTTCAAATCCAATTTCACCGAAAAGGGTTTTGTAGATTTCAATCGTGTCAAAAGCAGCATCACCAAGAAAAGTCTTAGGGGCGATAAGCGGATGCTTCTGAAAGAAATCAATCAGAACAGGAAGCAGGGCCTTTGAATCGGCAAGAGATTTATCCTCATCAGGAGAGTCAGATTTCTTTTCCACAACGATATCCGGATGAGCCTTTAGGAACTCTTTGTTATAGAAAGTGATATCACGGACAATGCCAAGCCCATTGGTTACAATGCCGAACTTATAGGCATAGCAGAAATGTCCATTGATATACATCTGTTGGATTGCCTGATTCGAAGCAGCATGCGTAGGCATGGAACCATAAGCAGCCTTATAAGGATCATAGCTTTTATCAAGGTTGTTTGCCTTTGCAAAAGCTTTTAACTGTTTGATAATACGGTTTGCGTATTTTGGATTATTTTCAGTTACCCAGGCTTCAATGCCGGAGGTATCGAAGATAGTCATAGTTGCCAGATGAGGGTCAAGTTTTTGGCAGATCGGTTCGGTCATATCAACCATGTGATCGAACATAGATTGTAAGTCCATCAGGAAATCCTGTTTAAAACGGGTAAATTTTGAGGCATCCGGTACAACATCAAAGCCACAGAAGTCACGCAGTTCCTGAGAGTATTTCAAGAACACAATCAGAAGTGTGTCAGTCGGGATTGAGAAAATACGCTGGAGCAGAAGTGCTTTGAGCATTGGATAAAGCTGGTGCTTGCGAGGTCTTCCGGTTGAAGCGTGAAAATGAGAAACAAAAGAAACAGGAACAATTTCATCAAGGTTAATGGTTTCATCAAGAAGTGAAAGGAACTGGTATTTGTCATTGTCGAATTTATTTTGGCAATCATCAAAAATTTCTGCCAAAGTGAGCTGCTTATGTGTTATCATGTAGGTATATCTCCTTTAGGTGGATTGGTTGATAGTTTCTCGCAACTCTATTTTACCATAAACCTTGAGGAGATATTTTATTTTAACAACAAAAAAATGCCGTATTTATGCGGCTTTTGGCGTTTCGCAAACGCCTACATTTAAAAAATAGTATAAGGGGATTTGTAAGATGTGGTATGAAAATCTAGATAAAAATTTTTTCTTAAAAAGTTTATATGATGAAATTCCTAATTTAAAATCAGTAAGAATAGAGAAAATAGAACTGGATAGAGAGGGTCAAAATGTGTCGTTAGTTTTTGATCTTCCAACATATCCAACGATTATTCCTAAAAAATGGCAAAGTGAGTCAAATAATGTAGTAGCTGTGGAAGTAGACTTTAATAACATAGAGTTATTTGAATTGAAATATGATGGTGGTTATATGCACGGTGATATTGAGATAAAATTGGAGGATGACATGATAAAGGTAATAATTTCTGGTAATGTTAATTGCTCATTTAAGGCTGAATATGCATTTATTCAAAAGATTACTCCATATAAAAATTAAAAAGTAATGTTTTGTATTCATTTTTTCAAAAGAGAGGCATCGATTTAGATAATTATAAGAGTAAAGAGTCTCTGGCAGAGTGGTACATATTCTTTATTACCAGGTGAGGGAGATATAGGGACTTATAGAGATTTATTGGATGCTGGGGAGGTTGGAGATAATATTATGCCACATCATATGCCATCTGCTGAATATATTTCTCAATATGGAGCTTCAAAGAAAGATGGGTTGTGTATGAATATGGAAATGCCTAGTCCCGGAACTGGCGGCAGACATAGACTAACAGATACTTATGGTAGAAATATGACTGACGCTGAGAAAGCATATTATTATTCATTGTCTCCAGGAGATGCGTTAGCATATGATATAAAAAATGTAAGAAAAATATATCAAAGCCAAGGCTTATATACGCAGATTAGACCACAACTTCAGCGATATATAAATGAAAGTAAAAGACTTTTTTCTGATTTACACCAAAAATGAAAGAGAGAGATTTAAATGAACAAAAAAGAATTAATAAATCAATTATACAATCTGAGGAAACTAACCAATCAAGCGGAATGTGAGGCATTTGAAAATAAATTATCTGAACTGTCTGAAGAAATATCAATTGAAGATATAGGAGAGGTGTGTAAGATTTTTGACGATAATACAAAAGATGAAGAAATTATGTTTGGTGTAATTCATATGATTGAAAAACTAGCAGGATATGATTACTTAAAATGTATAGTAACGCACACCCCATTAATGATTGAGGGTAAAGATTGGGCGTTAACTTTAAATAAAAGGATATTAAATAGTAAAAAATATTATCCAGAATATATCGAAGTGATAAAGTCTTTAAATGAAAAAGAAAAAGCTCAAATTATTGATTTATTAATTGCAGTCAAAAATGATAATATATCTAGGTTTGGTGAAAAAGTTGATTATTTGTTGCAAAGATGCTGATATGATTACTTAAGGATGACAGGGGAATTACCTGCAACAAATGAGACTTTTATTTCTCCAACTTATTCATTCTCAAGTGATTATGATGGAATTACTGTTGAGTTTGAGCTAAGAAAGCTTCCTGTATACTTTAAATAGGGCAAGAGCTTGACACAAAAAAATACCTCAAGTAAATTTGGATTATTACTGACCCGACCGTTAGTAAAATCCAAAGAATACAAGAGGTATCTAACATGAATCTTAAAGGCACAAAGAAGAAAAATCAAGTATCAAATGTAAATATTTTTGAACAGCAGGAGCTTCTGAAGAAAATCGAGGTGGTCAGAGAAAATTTAACAGCTTCAACCTGGCATGAGTTGGAAACCAAAGGGAAGTTCGATAAGAACGCAAAACTCAGTTTTATCTGTGATGACATGCTTATTTTAGGATGCGATGTAGGCAGTGAAACACACTATCTGAGGGCAATTGACACCAGAGGCAGAGAACTCAGTAAGTCCGATTTTTCATTCAGTAATAATGCGGATGGATTTAGCAAGGCAAAGGAATGGGCAGTAAAGATAGCAGCCGAATACGATAAAAAACAGATTGTTCTTGGTCTTGAACCAACCGGCCATTACTGGTTCTGCCTTGCGACCTGGATGATCTCAAATGGGATCAGTGTAGTTCAGGTAAATCCGTATGCAGTAAAGCAGACAAAAGAACTTGAGGATAACAGCCAGCTGAAAGATGATACAAAAGATCCTAAGCTGATTGCAAATCTTGTAAAAGATGGAAACTTTGGAATGCCTTATCTTCCAGAGCAGCTTTATGCAGATCTGCGACGGTTATCCATGTTTCGTGATCAGCTGAATGAGGACAGGATCCGGTCGATCAACCGACTGCACCGGGAACTGAAAATATATTTTCCAGAGTACAAAGAAGCACTTGGAAAAACAGAAGGCACATTCAGCCTTGAACTGTTGAAGCAGGCACCATTTCCGGATGATCTGGCAGCTTTGAAAGAAGACGGAATCAGGCAGATCTGGCATAATGCGAAACTTAGAGGACGCGGGTATAGCAGAGCTGGAGAAATCTTGGAGTACGCCAAGGCGAGTGTTGGCATCCGTGAAGGAAAAGAAACAGGGAAACTGGTTGTACAGTGGTTTGTTCAAAAAATCCTGGAACTGGATGCGGAGCTTGCATTGATAGAAACGCAGATTAATCAGAAATGTCTGGAAATTCCCCATACGGATAAAGTTTTGGAGATATGTGGAATCGGGGAGAATACCCTATCCAGTATGGTGGCAGAAATGGGAGATATTTCCAGATTTGACGATGTAAAGGAGATCCAGAAATTAAGCGGACTTGGGCTTGTGGCAAGCAGTTCCGGCAAGCATAAGGGTGAAACCAAGATCAGTCACAGAGGGCGTAAGCGCCTCAGATATTGGCTGTTTCAGGCGGCAAAATCAGCTGTAGCACATGCGGAAGAATTCAAGAAATTGCATGTCTATTATACGACCAGGGAGCAGAATCCACTGAAAAAGATGCAGTCATTAATAGCAATCGCCTGCAAACTCCTCAGGATTATTTTTACGATTTTGAAGAAAGGAATCAAGTATGATCCCCGGAAGATGTTAAAAGATATCCGGCGGGAATCCAGGCAGGAAAGCGTGGCTGCATAAGAAGTATAAAGCAAAGCAGTATTCCAGAATCCTGCTGAGGTTCAGAAACTTCTGAAATTGAGCAGGGTTCTGGAAAAGAACCTGTTGCCCCAGATCCATGGAACGTGGATCATAACGAAACGACTGGTTGAGAGATGCAGGGTAAGCGTCCGAGGGAAACCGCACCTTGCAGAATCATAAGGTCAGTAAGAATCAAACGACAAACAAGAGCTGTAGCTTGCGGTAGTTCACTCCATAGGGCACGACCCTGTTCGAAAGCTTGGCAAGCACTCGGTGTATGAACAGGTGGGACGAAGGAAGTTGGGACAAGATCCCATTAGACACGGAAGGTTCACCCTCATAGCTAACAGAGGATTATAGCCTTTAAAGCCCCATTACCAGGACGCTTTATAAACTATACCCTTTTATGGCTGTTCAGTACAGGATACGATGACTGTCGTACACCTTTAGCTCTGTTTTGAGAGGTAATATTTAAAGAAAAAGCCCGTAAAATCAATACTTTAGGGCTTGACATTATAGGAAGGATTAATCATGGAAGAATTATACGTAAATATTAATGAATTAGTGCAGGATTTATTAATTCCTGCACGAGTTGAAAAAAAAATAAATAAAGAGGCTTTTGAAAAATTTTATAATATACTGGTGGAGTTGGAAAATAAAGTTAAAGGAGAGGAATATATACCTAGAAAAATTGCGGGATTACTATATTTCATTTCTACTTCTCTATCCGCTGAAGCGACAAATTTAAAATTATTAAAGTAGAGGCGATATATGGATAAGGTGAATTTTAAATCAGGAGATATTATTTATGATGAATTTAAGGTTGACTTTACTAAGAGATATTCTGAACAAAAAGAGTGCTTATTAGAAGACTTACTACAAGTAAAGTATGCCCAAGAGTATTTACTAGATGTTGGCTGGTATCCCGAATATGAGAGCGAAGGAGAATTTATAGTTCAAATAATAAAGAAACAAAATTGGGAAGAACCTATATATAAAAAAAGCAGTAAAGATGAGGAGGAACTGATACAGAATTTAAATAATGCAGTAGAGATAATAGAAAGCATACTTTAAATTTGCCCGGCTTTGCCGGACGAGGTTCCAAGGATCGTGTGGATTTCCGCCGCCCGGTCTTTAACCTGCACTATTTTCGACCCTACTTATTTTGGCAGTATCTTAAGAAAGCATGTCTTTCACCTTTCCCCAACAAGGCTCAAATCTTCCATTATGGGTAACTACCTCGACTTCGCTCTTAAAATCGCACACAGGGGCAACACAGGCTCTCACAGGAGCAAGAGAAAGTTGGGTTGTGTGTCAGAAATGTAAATTTGTGCATTATTACTTGTTTTTGTCTGTTTTGGTCTTTTGGCATAAAGCCAATTCTGCTTGTTTTTAGAGGTTTATATAAAAAATCTGCTCCAAAATCAAAAATCAACTTGCAACCTCTTTTGTTCAGAGTTAACATCACACACCACGAAGGAGATTTCTTCTGCTTCGTGTCCTGTGTTCTGCAGGATGTATCCATCTCCATGAAAGTCAGCGGTATCCATTCGGGATATTTTGCGTCTGACCAGAAGTGGATAGGCTATACCACTCTTGCACACTTGGTTGCTGAAAGATGCGTAATTCCTAGAAAGATGCTTAACAGTTGAGATTGCCACTATTTTGCCAAACATTGAGAATGGAGCAGATTTTTATGATTAAAGAGAATTATATTTATGTGGGTATTGACCTACATAAGGAGACCCACACAGCAGTTATGATTGACTGCTATAATCAAAAGCTGGGAGAGATTACTTTCCCAAACAGACCAGCCGATTTTCCTAAGCTGGTAGCGAAAGTGAAAAAATGTAATACGGATGGTAAGACTATAGTTTTTGGTCTGGAGAATGCTTACGGTTACGGTAGAGCCTTAGCAGTGTGGTTGATTGACAAGGGGTATCTGGTTAAGGATGTAAATACCGCCATATCCCATCGACAGGCAAAGCACCGAGGTGCCATGTACCGTAAAAGCGACAGTGATGATGCCAAAGCCATTGCTCTGGCAACGTTAAACATGCTGGATAAACTTCCAGACGCCTGCCCCAACGATGCGTATTGGTCACTTGGTCAGTTGGTGCACCGCAGGGACAATATCATGAAACAGAGAACCAGACTGGTGAATCAGTTGCATGAACAGTTGTGCATTGCGTATCCATCTTACAAGCAGTTTTTCAATGATATCAGCAGACCCACTGCGTTGTATTTCTGGGAGCATTACCCATCCAGAAAATATCTAAAGGGTAAGTCAGTGGAAGATTTGCGGGCGGAACTTGTTCCAGTCAGCCATAATAAATGTTCCACCAGGACCTGCGAAAAAATCTTGGATGCCATTGCCGGTGACAAAGTAAAAAATAATGCTTATCAAGATGCCAGAGATATGGTGACTCTTAGCATTGTCAGTGATTTACAGCATTATGACAAACAGCTTGCTGAAGTAGATAAAATGCTGGAACAGATGTATAAGATGCTTGGCTGCACGCTTACAACCATTCCCGGTGTAAATGTCATCACAGCAGTGAAGATTCTTGCAGAGATTGGTGATATCAAACGTTTCAGTAATGCCAATAAACTGGCACAGTTTGCCGGGATTGCACCACTTCATTTATCATCCAGCGGTAAGGGGAAAGATTTAGCCACCAAGCAAGGTAACAGACGATTGCAGGCAACCATTTATTTCCTTGCGATTCAGATGGTGCAGATATCTTCTAAGGGTACACCGAGAAATCCTGTAGTACGAGCATACTATGAGAAACGTAAAGCAGAAGGAAAAACCAGCCAACAGGCACTGATTTGTATATCAAGACGATTAATCAGTATAATTTATGGAATGTTGAAAAATGGTACGGAGTATCGTATGCCAGTCATGGAAAATACTGGCGAAACTGTATAGTGAAAATGGCAAATATGTGATAAAATTTTAAGCAGATGTAAAGGTCGGTTTTGGAGAGTTTACTCTTTTTTCGATAGTGGATCATCGGCTTGGATTATTATAAGGGTAAAGAGTTTATGTCAAGAGTGGTAGAAACACAGCAACGACAATAAATTATTCTTATAAATTTGATAGGGAATTAGCCAATTTTAATGATGGTTATGAGATAAGAACAACTGTAGATAAGGATTTAATATTAGTGCAGTATAGTTCTGACGCACCAGATGCATCCTTATGTTATTGGACAACGGTTGATGAAGCAAATAGAATTACAACATTGAATGATTATATGGATAAGTTGGCTTTATCAAAAGATTGGGGAAACAGAAATACTGTAAAAGTTGCGAGAATTCCTGCTGGAATAGAGGTTAAGTATGCTGTAGGAACTGCAAGAGAACAATTATTGATTGCAGACCCTAGACCAGGTGGTGGAGTTCAATATTTGTTTAATCAATTTGATACAGATTGGATAACAGAGATTAGAAGCTTTTCAAATTAAAGGAGATTGTTATTATGGATAAAAGACAAGAATTATTGAAAAAGTTGCATCTATTGGTACAAGAAATTGATAAAGCCAAGGAAATGGTAGATGAAGAAAAAAGTCAATACTTAAATAACTATGAAAATAGAATTGAAGCCGTAATAAAAAAATTACAGGATGGTACATTACCTGCTTCTAAAGGTGGGTTTATTGGTACAATGAGAGGAATTTCAGAATATGACAGTTTGGCTTCTATAAAAGCGTTGTATGATGCAGCATCCGATGTGGATTTATTTTATAGCAAAGAATGTCAAAAATGGTAATATATTAATACTAAATATTTTAAGAATGGTGAATGGGCATCGCCATGTAAAAATTGTAAAATTACTTTTGAAAATGTCTATATGCCAAAGAAAGGAAATTAGTGTATTTGGATTAAGGACAGAGAGGAGAATAGTATGAGTACAACTTATGAAATTTATAAATTTGCGAAACCAACCTTAAAAGAATTATCAATCGTAGATTACTATTCTGACTATGATGTTTTTAGTATTTTAGATGAAGATGGCGACAGCACAGGTGAGTTTATCAGTTTGTTCAGGATTGATGATAAATCTGTTAGCAATATTGTAGACAGCAGATTTGTCAGAAAGTTGGAACTACCGGAATTTGTTACAGATTATGATAGATTGTATGAATATATTGGATTTGATAAAGAGGCTATAAAGAAAAAACAGGTTCATATTGAATGTAGCGATGGATGGTATATGGATTTTACAGATGGTAGTAAAACGAAAAGCGTAAGGATAGAAGAGCTTGACAAATTTAAAAATAAAGTAAATGTAAAATGTGCGGCTATTAAGATGGAATCTTTGTGGGATAGCGACGAGGTGTTTGTTTATCCTGATAAGAAAAGAGTGTTGAAATATATACCAGGAATTGATGAATATAGATATGTACCAATAACAAATGTGATACTCTCTAAGGCTGAAATTCCCTTTTTGATATTTGAGAGAAATAAAGGTAAGTGCTTTATTCAAAAGTGCTGATAATATGAAGGAGTGATACCGAATGATTCATATATATACAGAGAAAAAAGAGTCAAAAGATTGGATTCTTCAAAACGACCTGTATTTCAATTTGAATACAGGTAATGAAGAAATGTCCGAAAATGAAATAAATCTCATTCAGCAGGTGGATGAGGCAAAACTGACACCAGATAAGCATATTGAAACAAAGTATGGATTAGGTACAATCCGTAATTTGTCATCCGGATGCAAGACATTACTCAATATTGTAAAACATCCTGATAAAGTGGTGTGCGTAGAGGAATGTGGTCCAAATGTGCTTAAAATTATTTTTGCGATGGATAATATAAAGATTTATATGTCAAGGCCATCCTTTGCAGATATTCCGGACGATGCGAAAATCAGGTTCAATGATTCAGATGTAGTAATTGGAAGCAAAGGATATAATGCTTGGTGGAGCAAGGAGTATGAAAGGAGAGAAGCAGATGATTTATAAGAATATTGCGTTTAAAGCAGATCCGTTTTCATACGATTTAGTGTTTGATGATAGAATAACTCTCGTTGGTGGGGATAGTGGTACAGGTAAAACTATTCTTTATGAAATGTTAGAAGACCTAAGATTAACTGACGAGTATAAGGCTATTAAATTGTTCAATTACAAATCAGATAATCTTTTAGAAACGATAAAGCAGTGTAGAGATAGTTTCATAGTAATTGATAATGCAGATATTTTGATTGATGATGATATCAGGAGATTCATTAATTTTGAATCATCAAATCAATATATGCTTTTCTTAAGAAATTGTGATGGACTCAATGTATCTGATAAGAGTTTTAAAGTGCTTAAGTTTGATAACTACAGAATAACACTGGCAGAGGAGCTGTGATTTTAGGTATTGCAATGGGAGGTATGCGGTTTTGAAAAAGGAGATACTTAGATGATAAGAGATGAAGACTTGAAAAGCAGACGATAGGGTTGTGTACACAAATGGCAAGCAGGATATGATAAACAAAATTTTAGATGAATGAGAGAGTGCGGTAAGTATGTTAAGATTAAGACCCTATAATAAAAACGATGCGGAAACAATTATGTCATGGATAAAGGATGAGAAATCATTTTATAAATGGACAGCAGGAGTTTTAGGGGAATATCCAATTTCTGTGGAGCAGTTCAACACGGTAAGTAATCTTATGGCATTTACTGCTATTGATGATAATGAGATAGCAGGATTTTTTACTATGAGAAAGCCGAGTGAATCTTTTGAAGAGCTACGGTTTGGTTTTGTAATTGTCAATCCGGAAAAACGCGGACAGGGATATGGGAAAAATATGCTGAAATTAGGCCTAAAATATGCCAAAGAAATATTTGCCGCAGACAAGGTTTCATTAGGAGTTTTTGAAAATAATGAATCCGCTTATTATTGCTATAAGGCAATAGG
>OLNQ01001667.1_pt1 | contig 20612 bp, 17 predicted proteins | sample 1672821 | NCBI WGS metagenome assembly OLNQ01 (sample SAMEA3136727, study PRJEB25190) | human gut metagenome | biome: human gut; feature: human-associated habitat; material: faeces | place: Austria | collected 2013 | reverse complement strand
TCTGTTAGCCGTTGACAAACCAATTGAACATTCACATCAAAACTGTTGATGCGCAGGATGTCGGCCAGTGAATAAGGGTTATGGGTATAGAGGGAATGGAATGCGTACCCAAAGCAGATATGCTTGAGGTCATCGCGATGCAGGCACTCGTCCCAGCTGGTGCCATCGTCCAAATATGCGAAGTCAACGACAAGCAATTCCTCGTCCGTCATGTCTGGCGTGTTTCCTTCTTCGTGCCGCACACAGCAGTTGTCAATGTAGCCAAGAGCGCAACGTCTCTTTTCTTCGTTGTTCCTGATGACATACAGCATATAGGCGAAGTCAGAGCCATAGTAAGCATCGTTTTCCAGATGCAGGACGGTCCCATAATCGCCCTCATTGCTATCGTATTCAACTCCTACAGTCAGTTTGCCCTCCACCTCATAGTCGTCATCGAAACTTTCGTCAACGCCATGGGCCAGTAAAGTGCGGTACAATGCACAGATACGCCGGCACATATTCCTGCGCAAGTCCGTAAGGAGCGTGTTCACCTGCTCTATGCGTTCAATCTCGTCGGGAGCATAGGTAAACATCTTGTCCAATATCACAGTTCTCAGACCGATGTAGTTGTCTATTTCTTCTATGGCCTGTTGTGAAGGACGTTCAAGATAGAAACTCAATGGATCGTTCCCGATGATACCCTTTATATCTTCTTCCACTGACAGCAATAACTCGCGCAAGGTTGCGACATCCTTGGCCGCTTTAATGCGCTCAATATTGACTGTGCTCTCTTTTCGTGTCATTGGCATATACCTGTCTGCGTTTGATAGGGCAAAGGTAGTATGGCACTTATGCCAAAACGTGGCAGTGCCAAACAAAAAACCGCGATTATCTCTTCCAAAGGTACAGAAACATTGGTCCCAATAATCACTTCGCGCCCGACAACAGTCTCCCAATCGGCATTATCCGAATGATATGCCGCTAGACATAGCTCCTTGGCATCCTCAATATAATACTCCACTGTCGGGGGAAAAGGGATTTCCACGTGGATATTTCGAAATCCCCACGTGGAGAATTTTTATTTTCCACGTGGGGAAGAAAAAATTCCTCGGAGGAATCAAATGAAACTTCGGAGGAAATGAATCACGCCCACGTGGAAAATAAAAAATATCCACGTGGAGATTTCAGATTTCCCACGTGGATATTCGAGAAAGGAGGGTAATTAGAGATTAGAGGTTAGAAATTAGAGGTTAGAGGGCAGGGGCGACACCCGCGACGACTGGGAGGACTCTCGCCAAAGAATCGAGCGACTACGCCCTAGCATAGATCGCATCTAGTCGCTGACGTAGCGTGTCGATGTCGACATCGACGTCAATCTTACCGTCTTGCGCGAGGGAGATCTTGCCACGCTCCTCGCTAATCACGATTACTAGGCAGTCGGTCGCTTGCGAAAGGCCCAAAGCACTGCGGTGACGTAGTCCTAAGTCTTTGGAGAGGTTGGGGTCGTTAGAGACGGGAAGGATGCAGCCTGCCGCACGAATATCGCTATCGATGATGATCATGGCTCCGTCGTGGAGTGGGCTGTTCTTGAAAAATATATTTTCAATCAGACGCGCGTTGACCTCCGCCCTGAAGACCTCTCCCGTATGGAGGTAGGCTGTCAGCTCCTGTGTCGCTTGGATAGCTATGAGCGCTCCCACTTTCTTACGCGCCATATTCATACTGGCTAATACGAGTGCGGCGACACAGCGCTGCTCTTCTTGAGCCGTCTCGACGTCACCTTTGAACATCTTACGCAGGAAGCGCCACCGATGGGTACTACCCAGAGTAATCAGGAAGCGCCGTATCTCCTCCTGGAAGATAATCACCAAGATGAGCATTCCTGTGCCAATGAGCTCGTCGAGGATGCCACCCAGCAGGAGCATCCCGGCCCACTTCGAGACGATGAGCCACACGAGGATAAAGGTTAAGACACCTAAGATAAGTGCCCTCGAGGCAGTCGCTCTCAATGTCTTGTAGACATAGTAGAAGAGCAGTGCCGAGAGGATGATGTCAAAGAGGTCGACAAGCGTGAAGGATAACCAGTCTAGCGTCACAGTCCTAAGTCTTCTAAGCGTAAGAGATTCAGTGAAGGTCCAGCGGTCTCTGCCAGTGAGTGTAGTGACTCTCCCCAGCTGCGTCAGGGAGATGGCGACGTATCATATCGGTCATCTGGATAGCCTCGACAGCCAGTCGCACATCGTGCGTACGGATGACCTGAGCTATGCCCTCCATCAAAGCGTAGGTGTGTAGCACATTGGTCGCATCGCCAGAGTGCATGGCGTCAGCACCGATGACCGTCTGCACCATCCTCTTGCGAGAGAAGCCAACTAGTACAGGCTCCGTGAAGTCCGCCAGAGCCGCCTTTTGGTGTGTCAGCAGACGGTAATGGTCATCCATGCTTTTACTAAAGCCATATCCCGGATCAAGGATGACATCTTTCACACCGCAACTGTGGAGCTGCTCCAGTCGGCTGCGGAAGTAGTCCGCGACGCACACCTCGACAGAGGGCTTGTAGTCCACCACTTGGTGCATTCCCTCTACGCTATGCTCTAGATGCATCAGTATATAGGCGACACCTAGCTCGCCCACGGTGCGGTACATCTCTGCGTCCGCCTGACCGCCCGAGATGTCGTTGATAATCTCTACGCCGTACTCCTCGACGCACGCCCTTGCCACATCGGCACGGTAAGTGTCCACAGAAATCGGCAGGTCGGGCGCCTCGGCACGGATGATGGCTAGGGCTGCTCGTAGTCGCCGTAGCTCTTCCTCGGCATCGACTAGGTCGCCCCCCGGACGTGTCGAGCAGGCGCCAATGTCGATGATGCGCCCACCCTCCTGGACAATCTCATGGGTGCGCTCGGCAATCGCTGTAGCGGTCTGCTTGCGACTACCCGCATAGAAGGAGTCAGGCGTCACATTGAGGATGCCCATCACGACCGGCTCCGAGAGGTCGAAAGGGCGTCCGCCCAAGTTTAGTACATAGGACATAAGTTTGTCGAGTCTTGTAGTCTTTGTGGTCGCTCCCCGTCACCTATTATATATAATGTATAGGAGTCGGTGACGAGGAGCGCTCATATTATTGATTAAATCTGCGCTTGTCGCATATCCTTTGTCTCTGCGAAGGCTTTATGAAAGGCAAAAGCCTTCTCCAGACAGACAGGCGTCTGTCCTTCCGTCGCCTGCGCCAGATAGGCACGTAGCAGAGGTCGGTAGTCGGGATGGGCACAGTTCTCGATGATTCGCTCAGCGCGCTGTCGAGGAGAGAGACCTCTCAGGTCAGCGATGCCGAACTCTGTGATGAGAACCTTCACGGAGTGCTCCGTATGGTCCACGTGGCTGACCATCGGTACGATAGCACTGATGGCTCCCCCCTTAGCCGTAGAGGGCGTGGTGAAGATGGATATGTAGCCATTACGTGTGAAGTCGCCCGAGCCTCCGATACCGTTCATCATCTTCGTGCCGAGGACGTGCGTCGAGTTTATGTTACCATAGATATCCGCCTCTAGAGCCGTATTCATCGTGATGACCCCTAGACGGCGCACGATGCCAGGATTGTTGGAGTACTCCTCGGGGCGCAGGAGTAGCTTGTCCTTGAAGAAATCCCAATTGTTGTAGATGTCGAGGATGACCTCTCGGCTCACTGAGAGCGAGCAACCCGAGGCAAACTTGACGCGTCCCTCCTTCATCAGCCCAATGACTGCATCCTGGATGACCTCTGTGTAAACATCAAATGGTGGGATGCTGGGGCTCTTCCCTACGGAGGCTAGGACTGCGTTGGCAATGTTACCCACACCACTCTGTAGCGGGAGGAACTCACGAGGGATGCGTCCTGTGCGTATCTCCTCCTCTAGGAACTTAGCGACATTATCACCGATCGCCCGCGTCACATCGTCGAGTGGGGCGAACCCTCCGTCATCGTTTGGTTCGCTCGTCTTGACGACCGCAACGACCTTCTTAGGGTCGAGCTGTACATAGGGCTTGCCGACACGGTCAGAGGGCTTGTAGACTGGTAGCTCGCGACGTGCGGGCGGATCGAGTGGCTCAGCGATGTCGTGCAGCCCACGTATCTTAGCTGGGTGGCGATCATTGAGCTCTACAATGATACGGTCTGCAAGCCGGCAGATGGTAGGTAGGATGCCGACGCCCGTCGTCGGGACCAGCTGACCATCTTCCGTCAGCTCGGCAGCCTCCACAATGGCTACGTCGAGCTTGCCAAAGAAGCCTGCGCGCATCTCCTGCGCTAGCTGCGAGAGGTGCATGTCGCAGTAGGCTACCTCGCCACTATTTATCTCGGCGCGAAGGTCTTTGTTCGACTGATAGGGCGCCCTAAACTTGACTGCGTGTGCCCTTGCCAGCGCACCATCTAGGCGGTCGCCCGTCGAGGCTCCTGTGAAGACACTGATGCGAAAGGGTCTCCCCGCCGCATGCTCCTCCTCGGCATAGTGTGCGATAGCTTGAGGGACCACCTTGGGGCAACCAGCCGGTGTGAAGCCACTGAAGCCCACCTGGTCACCATCGTGAACGAATCTCGCAGCCTCCTGGGCTGTCATGATTGGGTAAGACATACTATATATAAGGTTAAGTGTTGGTACTACTCCAGAGACCCCGCTAGAGCATTGTCGTAGCAAGGGTTTCTCAAAGGTACAAAAAAAGACCCGTTTCCCGAGAAAGCACTATATTTGTCCTCACATACATTCACCTCGCTCTTCACATGAGGACGAGACAATTCTCTAAGCAACAACAAATCATACCACACAAACGATGAAACAAACTACTACCCTCTGGAGTTTACTCCTGACGCTCCTCATGGCTGTCACGGCAAGTACAGCCCAGGAGACTGTGACCTCTCGTCTGCAGGCTGTAAGTGCAGACGCAACCCTCCGAGCAGGCGCGACCCTATCGGGCTTCGGCTACGCTGACCGCAATAGCGAGAGGATTAGTTACTTAGGTGTAGGCAAGACAGATCTCTACCTCTCTACCTACATCCTCCTCCCTGATGTAGGAGCCAATAAGATTGAGCAAATCTCCTTTCCTGCCACAAAAGCAGACAAGCACGCCTACATCCTCATCCTATCAGAGGATGGCAAGAAGACACTTTACAACCAGCCCTGTGAGATTGCTAGCGGAGTCAATCAGATAGCACTCACGACACCCTTTGCGATTGAGGCGGGCAAACGCTATCTAGTTGGCTTTGCCACGAAGGCCGTTGGCGATGATGAAGAGAAAGATCCGTGGGTTATCCCCTTCGACGGCACCTTTGGTATTCGCGACGCTCAGTACATGGCATACGGCACCGATCCCTATCCTACGAAGAATAGCACGGCAAAGGAGTTCAACATGTTCTCCGCACAGGGCTACGGCTCTGCCCTTGTTTTTGTCAAGCTACAAGACGAGAGCAAGCTCCAGTCTGTAGGTTACTTCCTCTGGGCGGACGGCGACTTCAAGCTAGTTAAGACAGGTGCGGAGATTCCTACGGAGGTAGCTTTCTACAACTCAGGCATGCAGGATATCACCTCCTTTGAGGTCTCCTATCGCTTTGGCAATGGTGAAACCAAAATCCTCAAGAGAACTCTCCAGGAGCCCCTTAAGCCGGCAAAAGCTATGGCATCGACCATTAAGATTCCTGCCGAGATGGAGGGTATGGGTACCCTGCACGTGGCACTCACCAAGGTCAATGAGCAGGACAACATCTTCGCAAGCTATAGCAATCAGCTCCCTTATCAGATTGGCAACTCTGCTGCAATCGACCGAGAGACGGTGCTGCTAGAGCGCTTCTCCACGGAGAGGTGTCCTAACTGTCCCCCCGCAGACCGCTATGTCAAGGACAATATCAAGCAGTTTCAAGCAGCAGGGCTCCGCGTCAGCTACATAGTCTACCACTCGGGATTCTTCACAGACTTCCTAACGACCAACGAGAGTGAGGAGCTTTATGTCTACTTCTTTGACGAGGGTTCCTTTGCGCCAGCTATGTCTATCAACAGAACTTTCATCCCCAGTCGGAATGCGCTCGTACACTCTGCTGCTGCCTATCCCTCTAAGGAGTGGGTCCCGAGAGTAAAGAGTGACAAGCAGGGTGTCCGCATTGAGCGAATAGACCAGACGATTGACAATCAAAAGCTCACGGCTGTCGTCAGCGGTGTGGCACTCAAAGATAGCTTTGACCCAGAGGATCTCTATCTGACAGTCATCGTAACCGAAGACAACATCCCAGCTAAGGCGCAGCAGGGCGCCAAGCGTGGCTACAAGCACAACGCCGTGCCTCGCCTCTTCCTCACAGCGCCTACGGGTGACAAGCTCCAGGTTCAGGCTGACGGCACATTCTCTGTCAAGCTAGAGGGCACCCTCCTGCCAATGTGGGACGGGAGTCAGTGCAAGGTGGTCGCCTTTGCTCACTCGAGCGTCACGCAGAGCAACCGAAGAAACCGCACGGTACACACGGCAGAGACTGCTCAGCTGGGCTTCCCGCTAGCCAACGCACCGGTCGCTCCAGCACAAGCTCCTATCGTAACCGTTGAGGATGGCTACATAAACATCCAGGGACCTGTCGATGCTTTCGAGCTATATGATATGTCAGGTGCGCTCGTCACCACATCTGTCGAGACGCGTCTGTTGCCTGGGACTTACATCGTTCGCACCTTTAGCAATCTACATGTCTACACCTCCAAGGTGATCGTCCGCTAATAGGACTCCATCAATAACAGGGGAGGCACACTCTGGGACGCAACAAGTCCCGAGCGTGCCTCCCCTGTCACATATAGCGACTTGATGAGCAACGATGTGTAGGAGCGCACGGATGTGTCTAGTCGGAGGGCGTCCGTTGTGTCAAAGCAAGACGTCCTCTATCGAACGATAAAAGTGAAATCACTATTGCGGAGAGGTGAAGTGACCTCTCCGCAAGGAGGGCGCAGATGGTGCTATAAGCTTGCTTACACCGCTGGAGTGCAGGCGACTGGTTAGTGTAGACGGGAGAGGGGACTAATCCTCTTGCTCCTGGAGCTTGGTGTAGGCCTTCTTGAGGAGCAAGAGCGTATCTCGCGCAGCCTCCTGCTGGGCGCGCTTCTTACTACTACCAGAGCCACGACCCACCGGCTTGTCGTCTATCCAGACGGTATAGGTGAAGAGGTCGTGTGGCTCCATAGAGTGCTCCTCGAGACGGAACTCGTGCGAGAGGTGATGCTTCTGAACCCACTCGATGAGCTCGCTCTTGAAATTCTGAATGCTTACGACAGTATGCGCCCTCATATCTCGATAAGTGGGGATGATGTGCTCCCGGATAAACTCCTGCGTGCGGGCGTAGCCCTGATCGAGATAGATAGCACCGATGAGTGCCTCTAGGGTGTTGCCGTAGATGTCCACCGAATTGTCCAAGGCACTCGGTACCATAATGAGGTACCGCTCTAGATGTAAGCGTCGTCCCACCTCATTATTGACGGGACGGCTCACGAGTGAACTCTTGCACTTGCTCAGCTCTCCCTCGTCCCATGTGGGATGAAGGTGATAAAGGTAAGTACAGACAGAAGCCTCGAGGACAGCGTCACCGAGGAACTCGAGGCGCTCATTATTGAGCTTGGTGCCCTGCTCATCCGTGATGGTGCAGGAGCGGTGACGCATCGCCAGAAGGTAGAGATCTGTGCGAACAGGAACGATATCGATTCTCTCGAAGAGCGGGATGAGATCTGGGACATATTGCTTGGCATCTCCACGTAACCTCCTCCACCAGTGCTTCCAGCGCTCCCCTAGCTCTCGGAGCCAAGCTCCACTCTTCGATGTTCTTCTGAGGGTCATAGCGGAAGCTCTTGAAGAGATACGAAGAGACAACACCCCTCCATACCCGAAAGCTCTAGTGAGCGGTGACATCGAGGCATGAGGGGGTGTCGCTGATAGCGTGTCATAGTCGCGATAGGAGGCGGGGACTAGTTCTGAACCTTCTTAAAGACGACGCAGGCGTTGTGACCGCCGAAGCCGAAGGTGTTGCTCATTGCTACGTTGACCGTGCGCTTTTGAGCCTTGTCAAAAGTAAAGTTGAGCTTGTAATCAATCTGGTCATCTTCGTCACCCGGCTCATGATTGATGGTAGGTGTGACCACATCCTCCTGGATAGACTTGACGATAGCCATAGCTTCGAGTGCACCCGTAGCACCAAGGAGGTGTCCTGTCATGGACTTCGATGAGCTGATGTTGAGGTCGTATGCTTTGTCTCCCCAGACACTCTGGATAGCTTTGACCTCAGAGGCGTCACCGACAGGGGTCGAGGTGCCGTGGACATTTATGTAGTCGACATCCTCGGGCTTCAGACCAGCATCCTCAAGCGCGCGGGTCATCACGAGCTTGGCTCCTAAACCCTCTGGATGACTGGCGGTCAGGTGATGCGCATCGGCCGAGAGCCCGAAGCCGGCGAACTCGGCATAAATCTTAGCACCACGCGCCACAGCGTGCTCGTACTCCTCGAGCATAAGGATGGCTGCACCCTCACCTAGTACGAAGCCGTCGCGGCTTGCGCTGAAGGGGCGAGAAGCAGTCTCGGGCGAGTCATTGCGGGTGGAGAGAGCGTGCATCGCGTTAAAGCCACCGATACCGGCGACAGTCACGGCCGCTTCGCTACCGCCAGCCACCATCATCTTTGCCTTGCCGAGGCGTATCATGATGGCAGCGTCGATGATGGCATTGGTCGAGGAGGCGCAGGCCGATGCGACACTATAGTTAGGTCCGTGGAAGCCGTACTCTATCGAGACTAGACCGGCGGCAATGTCGGAGATCATCTTCGGGATGAAGAATGGGTTGAAGCGGGGACCCCGCTCGGGATCATACTGCATAATCTCCTCCTGAAACGTCTCCAGCCCTCCGATACCGGCGCTGATTATGACGCCGACCTCGTTCTTATCGACGGCATCTAAGTCTATAGCCGAGTCTTGTATTGCCTCTTTTGTCGCCACGAGTGCGAGCTGTGTGTAGCGATCATAGCGGCGTACCTCCTTACGGTCGAAATGCTCATTGGGGTCAAAGCCCTTGACCTCACAGGCGAACTGGGTCTTGAACTTGGAGGCATCGAACTGTGTGATGGGAGCGGCTCCGCTCTTGCCGGCTAGCATATTTTGCCAGGTTGTGGGAGCGTCATTGCCAATGGGGGTGATGGCACCTAGGCCAGTCACGACTACTCTTTTGAATTGCATAGGCTTATATCAGTGTCAAGCGTCGGGAATATGGAGAGAGTACGCGCTAGAGCTCTGCCCTAACGAGGTAAACTATAAGGCTTAGTGTACACGCGAGGGCAAGCCCAGCACCCATAGCTGGGATATCTGACGCCTGCCCTCGAGCTCTGTATGTGCTACAGTGAGACGTGCGCTGTCGCACGATGGTGTGACCCATACCCCTGTAGCGGATGGTGAGGCGTGAGCCGTGAGCTCACGCCTCTAGGTCTTACTTATGCTTGCTGCTTCTCGATGTAATCGATAGCGTCGCCGACAGTCTTGATGCCCTCAGCCTCCTCGTCGGGGATGGTCATGTCAAACTCCTTCTCGAATGCCATCATCAGCTCGACTGTATCGAGAGAGTCAGCACCGAGGTCGGTCGTAAAGTTAGCCTCACGAGTTACCTCTGAGAGCTCGACGTTGAGCTTGTCTGCGATCAGGTCTTTTACCTTGCTTTCTACTTCTGCGTTCATTGCTTAATAGGTTATTGATGAATAATTAATTAGTCTTACTCCAGTGGGTAGTGGCTACTCCCTGACCTCGCTACCTAGCCTAGGGCATATGCGTGTCAGCGGATTTAGCTGTACCTTTGTACACAAGAGGAGTGCTGAGCCTGTAGATGCGGATGCACTTTTGCACACTCACGCCCCTTATGTGCAACAAATGTACGAATAAAAATGGAAACCATAGCAATATTCGCCTCGGGCAATGGGACAAATGCTGAGGCTCTCGTCAACTATCTGACCTCCGTCCAGGAGGTGTCAGTAGCTCTCATAGCCACAGACAATCCCCAAGCAGGAGTCCTCCAGCGAGCCGAGAGACTTGGCGTGCCACATCTGGTCTTCCGTCGTAAGGAGATGGGGGAAATCGCTTTTGCTCAGCGACTTCGGGAGGATTATCAGGTGACCGCTATCGTCCTCGCGGGCTTCCTCGGATTGGTGCCGGAGTGCCTGCTGGCGACCTTCCCCAGGCGCATCCTCAACATCCACCCTGGGCTCCTACCGGAGTACGGGGGCAGAGGGATGTACGGCGACCGTGTCCATGAGCGTGTCCTCGAGGAGCGATGCGCCGTGAGCGGTATCACCATCCACCTTATCGATGGTGAGTATGACCGTGGCTCGACACTCTGCGAGGTGCGCCTAGCGGTGCACAGCGATGACACAGTCGATACGCTTGCTGAGCGCATCCACCGCCTAGAGCATACCTACTACCCCATCGTCGTCGCCGATTACCTCACCCGCCCTGACCTCCCACCACTCGACTAGCACCCTGCTAGTGGCGGAGGTCTGAGTAGTGCTGTGCTGGTGAGTGCACTCCTTATACTATATACTATATAGAGATAGTGGTATATCCGCTTTTTCTGTACCTTTGCCGAGCAGTGAGGGGTCGCTAGCTCGATAGCGGGGCTCTCACGATGAGACGCAGGAGACTGCCCAGATGGTGGAATCGGTAGACACGAGGGACTTAAACTCCCTTGGCCAATTGCGGTCGTGCGGGTTCAAGTCCCGCTCTGGGTACTTCTCGCATCAGGGATGAAGAAATGCATCGCTGGATCGCTACAATAATTTAGACCCGACTACATATCGATACGGTCCTATGTCGGGGAAAACTGATTTCCACGTGGATATTTCGAAATATCCAGGTGGAAATTTTTTATTTTCCACGTGGGGAAGAAAAAATTCCTCGGAGGAATCAAATAAAACTTCGGAGGAAATGAATCACGCCCACGTGGAAAATAAAAAATATCCACGTGGAGATTTGAGATTTCCCACGTGGATATTCGAAAAAGGAGGGTAATTAGAGGTTAGAGTTTAGAATTTAGAGATTAGAGGGCTGAGATTAGAGATCGGAGCTATCGGAGGGGGCGGAACTATCAGAGGATGTCGTACAGGGGTGACACATTATATTATATATGTAGTAATCTGATCTCTTCCTCGCTGGTCGCTATCTGTAGCTCCTGCCAGAGCAATTAGAGAGACTATTGCAACAGTCTCATTATAATGCGTCAGCCCTGGGGAGCGAAGAGGAGTGGCGTGCCCTTTCGCCAAGTTTTAGTATCTTTGTAGAGAACGCAAGGAAATCATTATGGCTCCCAAAGACAAGAAAGTACTCTACATATCTCAAGAGATATACCCTTATCTCCCAGAGAGTGACCTCGCTCACGTGGCTCGCTATCTGCCTGAACACATACAGAGCGCCGGGCATGACGTGCGCATCTTCATGCCGCGCTACGGGCTCGTCAATGAGCGTCGCAACCAGCTCCACGAGGTCATCAGGCTATCGGGTATCAACGTCATCGTCGATGACTACGACCACCCTCTCGTCATCAAGGTCGCCTCGATACCCTCGACGCGCATACAGGTGTACTTCATCGACAACCCAGACCTCTTCGGGCGCAAGAGCCTCTTCGGGCCACCCTCCGAGGGTGCGCCTAGCGACAATGCGGATAGAAGTATCTTCTTCATCCGAGGAGTCTTTGAGGCGATCAAGAATCTCCGCTGGATACCTGACTTGATACACTGTATGGGATGGTTCTCGGCACTAGCACCGGTCTACCTCAAGACCGCATACAAGGACGACCCTTACTTCGAGCGTGCGAAGGTAATCTTCTCCGTCGATGGAAACGAGGAGGAGGGCGTGATCGGCGAAGACTTAATCAAGAAGCTCGAGTTTGACAAAATCACGGGAGCTATGCTAGACCCGCTCCAGGGGGAGGTGACGCCAGACGCCCTCCGTCGTATGGCTATTCACTACTCCGACGGGGTAATTCTGGGACAAGAGCAAGTTTCGCCGGCACTGGTCGACTACCTACACGCACAGCCCGACCGCAAAATCTTGGAGTACCCAGGACCAGCTGCGGAGCATCCCGAGGCTTATGTGGACTTCTACCGGAGCTTTACCGAGTAGTCGTCACGTCCTAGCTGGAGACACATTTAATTATTTAGCACCAAGCCCCTACTGATTGCACCACAATCGCTAGGGGCTTGATGCTGTTTGGAGGTCACGTCCGAGGGTTTCTGGTGGGTACTCCTTGCTCTCGTACCGAAAAATGGTTAGTGGCAACGAAATAAGTAGTACCTTTGTGCTATCTATGTGGTTGCGCCCATCAGCTTACGGCGGTGGTGTGGTGAGCAGTCGCTAGCTCCCCCTATTTCTAGCACTGGCTCACCAGCACTCGACAGCTGTAGGAGGGGGCGTAGGACGCATGGTGTACAAAAGTTTTCCTGTAGGGGTCCTATTGCTCGGAAGGTTTCGCTCAATCACCCTCTCAAGGATTTGAGCCCTACACCTTTTTATTCATCTTATATTATGACAGACAAACCGAACAAAAGAATTATCGAAGAGGTAGTAGTACGCTTCTCAGGCGACTCGGGCGACGGTATGCAGCTCACGGGTTCCATCTTCTCTGACATGTCAGCGATGTATGGTAACTCGGTCTCGACCTTTCCCGACTATCCTGCTGAGATCCGAGCTCCTCAAGGCACACTGGGAGGTGTATCGGGCTTTCAGGTACGTATCGGACATGATCAGGTCCATACGCCTGGAGACTATGCTGACGTCCTCGTGGCAATGAATGCAGCCGCACTCAAGGTCAACGTGAAGAACCTGCGCCACGACTCGATTATCATCATAGATAGTGACTCCTGCGGCGAGAAGGATCTCAAGAAAGCTCTCTACCAGACGGAAGACCCTATCAAAGAGCTGGGTCTCAACCCAGATAGAGTGCTCGCTTGCCCCATCAGCACGATGGTTCAGGAGGTACTAAAAGACATAGATATGGACGCTAAGGGCAGACTGAGGTGCAAGAACATGTTTGCCCTAGGTATCGTCTCTTGGCTTTTCGATAGACCACTCGAGCAGGCAGAGCACTTCATCAGCAAGAAGTTTGCTAAGAAGGAGATCATCCGTCAGGCCAACATAGCAGCCCTCCACGGAGGATACTCCTATGCTGCTAACACACACGCCTCTGTAGGCACCCCCTTTGTCATCGAGGGCGCTCCACAGGAGGCTGGCGTCTATCTCGATGTAACGGGCAATAAGGCGACCGCTTTCGGACTCATCGCTGGTGCAGAGCGTGCCGGCCTCAAGCTATTCCTCGGCTCTTATCCTATTACCCCTGCGACCGATATCCTACACTTCCTCGCTAAGTACAAGTCTCTTGACGTAATCACCATGCAGGCTGAGGATGAGATAGCAGGTATCTGTACCGCCATAGGAGCCTCCTACGCGGGTCGCCTTGGTGTCACATCAACCTCTGGACCAGGAGTCGCACTCAAGAGTGAGGCACTGAACCTCGCCGTCATCGCCGAGCTACCACTCGTACTTGTAGATGTACAGCGCGGTGGTCCCTCGACGGGTATGCCGACGAAGTCAGAGCAGACCGACCTCCTCCAGGCTATGTTCGGGCGCAATGGTGAGTCACCGATGGTAGTCATCGCACCCACCTCCCCCTCTAAGTGCTTTGACGCCGCATACTACGCCGTGAAGCTAGCCATAGAGCACATGACGCCCGTCGTTCTCCTCTCAGACGCCTACCTAGGAAACGGCTCTGTCGCTTGGCGCATCCCCGACTACGAGCAGTATCCCGAGATTAAACCGCACTACGTCGACCAATATAAGGGAGAGGATCCCTGGATGCCTTATATGCGCGACCCAGAGACGCTCGTACGCTACTGGTCAGTCCCAGGAGCGGGTGCCCTGCCTTACCGCACGGGTGGTCTGGAGAAGGACAATAAGACTGGCGCAATCAGCACCGATGGACCCAACCATGAGCTGATGGTCCTACAGCGTCACAACAAGATTCAGCACATTGCCGAGGTGATCCCTCCGCTCACCGTAGAGGGTGATGTCGAGGATGCCGACCTACTCATCGTCGGATGGGGTAGTACCTATGGGCACCTGAGCGACGCTTGCCGTATGCTACAGAAGAAAGGTCACAAGGTAGCGCACACGCAGTTCACCTTTATCAATCCTATGCCTAAGAACACAGAGGAGATCCTACGTCGCTATCCACGTGTCGTCGTCGCCGAGCAGAACCTCGGTCAGATGGCCATGCTCCTACGCAACAAGGTGCCTGATGCCAATATATATCAGTACAACCAGGTGCAGGGACAGCCCCTCAAGGTGGGCAATCTAGTCACTGCTTTTGAAGAGATACTCGCTGAGCAACTATAAAAAAGACCACAACTGCAATGATTGAAACAAATAGTAATCTAGAGAAGGGCACGCTACGCTTTGCCCCTAAGGATTTCAAAAACGCATCACCTGTCAAGTGGTGTCCAGGATGTGGTGACCACGGTGTTCTAGCGGCTGTCCATAAGGCGATGGCTGAGCTAGACATATCTCCCGACGAGACGGTCGTCGTCTCAGGTATCGGCTGCTCCTCGCGACTACCTTATTATATGAGTACTTTCGGCTTCCACACCGTACATGGTCGTGGTGCTGCCGTCGCTACGGGCGTCAAGGTGGCTCGTCCCGACCTCACCGTATGGCTTATGTCTGGTGATGGCGATAGTCTTGCTATCGGCGGTAACCACTTCATCCATGCCGTACGACGCAATGTCGATATCAATGAGGTACTCTTCAACAACCGCATCTACGGACTGACCAAGGGACAGTACTCGCCCACGTCGCCTCGTGGACTAGTTACGAAGAGCTCTCCCTACGGGACCGTCGAGGATCCCTTCGAGCCGGCCGAGCTGGTTATGGGTGCTCGTGGCAACTTCTTCGCACGCTCGCTCGACGTAGACCAGCCCACACTCACAGCCTGTCTGCTAGCAGGTGCTAAGCACAAGGGCTTTGCCGTCACAGAGGTCTTGGTAAACTGTATGATTTTCAACAACGGAGCGCACGCGGCTATCAGTGACCGTGCTGTCCGAGCCGACAAGACCATCGTCCTGCAGCACGGCGAGAAGATGCTCTTCGGTGAAGACAAGCAGCGTGGTCTCGTACTCGACGGCTTCAAGCTGCGCGCTGTCACCATCGGGGAGGAGGGCTACACGCTCGACGACGTGCTGACGCACGATGCCCATGAGCCAAACCCCTTCCTACATATGATGCTTGCCGCTATGAACGGTGCCGATGGGCTACCCGTCGCTATGGGAGTCATACGTGACGTCGAGGGTCCGACCTACGACTGGGCCGTCCACGACCAGATCGACCAGCAAAAGGAAAAGAACAAGGTACGCACACTCCGCGAGCTCCTCATGACCGAGGACACGTGGGAGATTAAGTAGCGGACTCTATTCATCTTAGACCGACAGTCCCAAGCTTACGGGACTAATGGGACTCAGCTCTGAGTCGCCACACACGGTCTGACGATACTAGAAGTAGCCTGTACGCTCTCCCTACGGGGTGGGCGTGTGGGCTACTCCGTTTTTTTACACAATATTTATATACCTTTGTGGATATTAGTTAATCACAAACCAACGAACCTACTCTACTATCTTATGTCACAGGACAAAACCATACGATGCCTTATCATTGGCTCTGGACCTGCGGGCTACACCGCAGCCATCTATGCTTCACGCGCTAACCTATCTCCCGTGCTTTATCAGGGACTTCAGCCTGGCGGTCAGCTAACGACGACCACCGAGGTGGAGAACTTCCCTGGCTTCCCAGAGGGAATCACGGGCACTCAACTACTAGAACAGATGCGCCAGCAGGCAGAGCGCTTCGGAGCTGACATACGTTCAGGCGAGGTGACGCGCATCGATCTCTCGGAGCGTCCCTTTAAGGTGGAGATCGATGGCTCGACAGAGCTGACGGCTCAGGCAGTTATCATCGCTACAGGCGCACGCGCTAAGTATCTCGGTCTAGAGGACGAGACGAAGTATGCTGGAATGGGCGTCTCGGCATGCGCTACGTGTGACGGCTTCTTCTATCGTAAGAAGCGTGTCGCTGTAGTAGGCGGTGGCGATACCGCTTGCGAGGAGGCTCTATACCTGGCAGGTCTCGCTGAGCAGGTCTACCTCATCGTACGCAAGGATCATCTACGCGCCTCTAAGGTGATGCAGGAGCGAGTCTTCGCTCAGCAGAATATAGAGGTGCTCTTCGAGCATAACACGCTCGGACTCTTTGGAGACAACGGCGTGGAGGGCGCACATCTTGTTTACAAGAAGGACACCCCCGAGGAGGCCAAGCGGGATATAGCCATCGATGGCTTCTTCCTAGCTATCGGACACAAGCCTAATACGGACTTCCTCGCAGGTCAGCTGGAGCTGGATGCTGCGGGCTATATCGTGACTTATGAGGGAAGACCGCTCACTAGTGTGGAGGGGGTCTTCGCGGCTGGTGACGTAGCTGACCCACGCTATCGCCAGGCTATTACCTCTGCCGGTACAGGCTGTCGCGCAGCCCTTGAGGTGGAGAAGTTCCTCCTCGAGAAGGGCGTCTAGCACTACGCTAGCGGGGCGCGTCACTTCGTCTGCAGAAACACACCACTTAATCTAAATAAGTATGAATATGAACAAGCAGTGGACCTTTTGGGCAGCCTTGGTACTGGCTGTCGCCTTTGTCCTAGGCATCTGGATCGCAGGCTCGACCTATCTGTCGGTCCGTAAGCAGCGTATCGTCTCGGTCACGGGAAATGCGGAGCAGGACTTCGAGAGCGATCTGATCGTCTGGAGTGCTTCCTTTCGCGTGCAACGCGCTACGCTGGGCGAAGCCTACACAGAGATAGAGCGAGAGCGCACCGTCGTCCAGGAATACCTCCAGAATGCGGGGCTCAAAGCTGACGGCTTCTCCTTCGGGAGTCTAGATGTGTCGCAAAACTACAACAGTGGCTACGACACACACGGTAACTATCAGCGGGTACCTAATGGCTACATCCTCACGCAGACTGTCACGGTGACCAGCGGAGACCTCGACGGTGTCGAGGAGCTCTCGAAGAGTATCTCTTCGCTCATCTCGCAGGGAGTGGAGATCACGAGCGAGGCACCCGCCTACTACTACACAAGTCTCGATGACCTCAAGCATCAGATGCTACGCCAAGCCTCTGAGGATGCGCTGAACCGCGCCGAAGAGATTGCCTCGGGAAGCCGTGGCAAGGTGGGCAAGTTGCAGAATGCCTCGATGGGCGTCTTCCAAATCGTCGGCAAGAACGCAGGTGAAGACTACTCGTGGGGCGGTGCGTTCAACACCTCCTCTCGCCAGAAGACCATCTCCGTAACCGTTCGCGCCACCTACGCTCTCCGCTAAGCGTACGACCTGACTGCAAGAGCAGTCGGACCACTTCTCATCATCTGTAGCCCGCTGTAAGGATGTGCCTCATCACGAGCCTCCACACAGCGGGCTACACCGTTCCGCCGATTCCTTCATCACTCCTCCCGCATCTCTACCGTCTTCCCTCGCATCGCTCGACAATCTTCCCGTTGCATCAGTCTCAAATAATCAGTACCTTTGTGACGATTTACGCTAGGAGTAAATCAAAACACGATGACAATCACACCGACTACCCCCTCTGCTTCTGACTCAAAGCAGACCATCTTAGACCGCCGTTACCTGCGTATGGCTCGCATATGGGCTGAGAACTCTTACTGCCGCCGCAGACAAGTAGGAGCACTCATCGTGCGCGATCAGATGATTATCTCGGACGGCTACAACGGTACGCCTTCTGGATTCGAGAATGTGTGCGAAGATGAGGAGGGGATTACCAAGCCCTACGTCCTCCACGCTGAGGCAAATGCTATCACCAAGGTAGCAGCTTCGGGCAATAACTGCACAGGCGCCACTATTTATATCACAGCTTCTCCCTGTCTTGAGTGCGCCAAGCTAATCATCCAAAGTCGTATCAGGCGCGTCGTCTACGGAGAGCAGTACCGTCTTACGGATGGCGTCGAGCTACTCGAGCGGGCTGGTATCGAAGTGGTCTACATACCTCTCGACACCGCACCCCAAGCGACAGAGCAGTCGTCTCATTAGTATATGTACCTATCTAGATATTGAGAAGAACAAGTGGTCGATATGCGTCGTCAATATAAGTATTTGCTCTGCCTCGCTGCGGGTGTACTGATCGGGGGTGGGGCATTCTGGCTTGTGTCTCGCTATAGAAGCTTCACACACGCCGACAAGTTTGATCAGGTACTTCAGTTGATTGACAAGTACTATGTGGACTCAGTGGATGTCGAAGAGCTAAGGACCAATATGCTTCCCTACTTGCTCGGCGCGCTCGATCCGCACTCGACCTACATTCCTCCCCTAGAGTCTGAGCGTGAGGAGCAGAGACTGGAGGGACAGTTCGAGGGGATTGGTATCATCTACAACATCATCACCGACACAATTGTCGTGGATCAGGTCTTCGATGGGGGGCCCTCGGAGACGGCGGGGCTAGAGCCGGGTGATCGCATCCTCTCCTGCAATGGCAAGAGTCTCCTCGGAGAGCGCAACAATCAGGACTCCATCATGAGTGCCTTAAGAGGTCCCGTGGGATCCGTGGCGCAGCTCTCTATCCTACGACGCCATAAGCCCTCCAAGGTAAGTGTAGTACGGGGTCCTGTACCCATTAGGAGCATCGACGTGAGCTACATGCTGACGCCGACCATCGGGCTGATGCAGATTACCACCTGGGCACGTACCACTTATGACGAGTTCATCCAGCACTGGGGACAGTTGCAGCGGGCTGGAGCTAAAGCCCTAATCCTCGACCTAAGAGACAACACCGGTGGATACATGACCTCCGCAGTCGCAGTCGCTAATGAGTTCCTACGTAAAGACCAATTGGTAGTTTACACTGAGGGACGCACAATGCCCCGCGAAGATATCATAGCAAACGGTGAGGGGATGCTCCAAGACCTGCCACTTATCGTGCTGGTCAATGAGAATAGTGCCTCGGCCTCTGAGATTTTTTCGGGGGCCATGCAGGACCACGATCGCGCTATCATCGTAGGGCGGCAGACCTACGGCAAGGGATTAGTTCAGCAATCCTTTACCTTCTCAGACCACTCCAGTGTACGTCTCACCGTAGCTCGCTACTACACCCCCTCGGGGCGCAACATCCAGCGTCCCTATGAGCAGGGCAGTCTCTCCTCCATCGAGGAGAGTCTCTCGAGCGTCTCTGATATCAAGCCCGTGGGAGACTGTCCCGACTCCTTGAGTCTTACTAGGGGCAGACAGTACCACAGCGACAAGGGGCGTCTCCTATTCAGTGGCTACGGCATCATGCCCGACATCTTCATTCCTAAGGACACCGCCATGATTAATGCGTATGCAGCGCGCCTGATTATGTCCGGAGCTATGCAGGAGTTTGCCTTTTACTTTGTAGATATCAATAGAGAGAGCCTGAATGATTTGAGTTCCGTGCAGGAGCTCCTTGCGCTCCTTGTACAGGACAGGTCTCTACTCAATGACCTTGCTGCCTACGCTGCCGAGCAAGGCATTGCCCAGCGTCCGCAGATGCTACGCCAAGCAGCCCAAAGGCTCTCACAGCAAATGTACGCTCTAATAGCCAACCATCTCTTTGGCGCCACTGGCTTCTATCAGGTGATGACCCAGGAAGACCCGATGATATCCAGTGCTGAGCGATACTTACTAGACAATTACCCTACTCTATAACAAGAGAATGAGCACCCCCACGACACAGAGAGAAGAGAAAAAAGCCCTACGCCGCGCCCTTCGTGAGGCGAAGCGTAGCTACTGGACCGAAGAATACCGGCAGAGCGTCTCGGAGCGCATCTGTCAGCAGATAGAGAGCTTTCTTCCCTTCGTGCGCAGCCAGTGCGTAGCCCTTTACTGTGCACTGCCTGACGAAGTAGACCTGACGCCGATTCTAACCGCTCATAAGCAGGAAAAGCAGCTCTTGATACCGCGCGTCGAGGGTGACGACATCAACTTCTACGCCTACGAGCCTGACGCCCTAGTCACTAGCGAGGGGTATAAAATCCTCGAGCCGACAGCCCTGCAGGACGAAGCGGTAGACCCAGCCGACATCGAGCTAATCCTAGTGCCAGGGGTCGCTTTCGACCCGCACGGCGGACGTATGGGTCGTGGCAAGGGGTACTACGACCGCTTTTTCGTGCGCTGTCCTCACGCTCTGCGTGTAGCGGTCACTGACTCGCAGCAGATTGTCGAGCGCATCCCTCTAGACCCATGGGACAAGACAATGCACTACGTCATCTCAGAGGAGCGCGTCCTCGAGGTGCGCGACTAGCACCCTAGGCGAGCGAACTGCTACTGCGTCCGAACCCCGATGACGAGTAACGATATGTAGGGACGCACGGTCTGTGCGTCCGTCCCCGTTAAAGGTTACAACGTCTTGTCGCTCGACAACGGACGCACAGACCGTGCGTCCCTACAGGCGACGTGGGGGGGATGACGGACGCACTAAGACTCGAGACTAGCCGTGACTGCACCCTGTAGGGACGCTCGGTCTGAGCGTCCGTCCCCGTTAATACCACGATGCTGTAA
>OLNQ01001659.1_pt1 | contig 20742 bp, 19 predicted proteins | sample 1672821 | NCBI WGS metagenome assembly OLNQ01 (sample SAMEA3136727, study PRJEB25190) | human gut metagenome | biome: human gut; feature: human-associated habitat; material: faeces | place: Austria | collected 2013 | reverse complement strand
CCGAGCCTTTCAACCTGCTGGACGACTATTCGGGCCGCGGCAGCGCCGCCCGCGGGCAGGCGATGGAGATAGGCCGCGACATGTGGCCCGAGTGGGACCTCAAGCTGATGACCCCCGAACAGCTGGCGCAGTCCTACGTGCTCGAAACCTCGGGCGACGCCAACAAGGACGACGTGTCGCGTGCCAACGACTGGCGCAGCAGCGTCATGCAGTACCAGGCGGCCTACAACCGCATGACCCCCGAAGAGCGGGCGAACTGGGACCGGGCCTATGCCCCGCGCATCGCCGAGTACGAACGCATGAAGGGCCGCGTGTCGCAGGAGGAGCTGACGCGCTGGAAATACCAGCAGTACATGAAGGACTACTGCGCCGTCATCAAGGGCGTCGATGAGAATGTCGGACGTCTGCTGGATTATCTGGAAGAGATCGGCGAACTGGACAACACGATCATCGTCTACACCTCCGACCAGGGCTTTTTCTTGGGCGAGCACGGGTGGTTCGACAAGCGTTTCATGTACGAGGAGTGCCAGCGCACGCCGTTGCTGGTGCGCTATCCGAAAGCCGTTGCGGCGGGCGTCCGCACGAAGGCGCTGGCCATGAACATCGACCTGGCCCCGACGTTCGTCGATATGGCCGGGCTGGAGGTTCCCGCCGACATGCAGGGACGTTCGCTGAAGGGCGTGCTCACCTCGGGCGGCAAGACCCCCGAAGCCTGGCGCACGGGGGTCTACTACCACTATTACGAATACCCCTCGTGGCACTCCGTGAAGCGTCATTACGGCGTCCGGACCAACGATTACAAGCTCATTCATTTCTACAACGACGTGGACGAATGGGAGTTGTACGACCTGAAGAAGGACCCGCACGAGATGTGTAACGTCTACAACGACCCCGGTTACGCTCCGGTGCGCAGCGACATGCACGCGCGTCTGGAAAAGCTCCAGCAGGAGTGCGGCGACACGGACCCCTGCGAACGGGAGTACGAATTTTTCCGCGGCGCGGACCGATTGTGAAATTAATAATTAACAATTGATAATTATATGGATCGGAGAAATTTTCTGAAGGCTTCGGGCTGGACCCTGCTCGGCCTGGCGGCTGCGGAGACGATTCCCGGATGTGCGAAACTGGGTGACAGGGATTCGCTGCCCGGCGATCTGAAAAAGGGATTCCCTTCGCTCAAGGACCTCAAGGTCTTCTGGGGCGACGTGCACAACCACTGCAACGTGACCTACGGACACGGCGACCTCTCGGACGCCCTTGCCGCGGCCGAACAGCAGCTGGATTTCGTCTCGGTGACGCCCCACGCCTTGTGGCCCGACATTCCGGGCGAGAACGTTCACGCCCCGCTGGGGGAGAGAAATGTCCAGCCATGCAAGGCGGCTGCGTGCCGGGGGCTATGACAAATACCTGGCGGCCGTCAGGGCGGCCAACCGCCCGGGCGAATTCCTGACCTTCCCCTCCTACGAATGTCACAGCATGGAGCACGGCGATCACGTGGCGTTGTTCCACGGCTTCGACGCCCCGCTGGTCGAGTGCACCTCGGTTCCCGACCTCAAGGAGAGGCTCAAAGAGTACGACTGCTACATTACGCCCCACCACATGGGCTATATGACCGGATTCCGCGGTTACAACTGGGCGGCTTTCAGTCAGGACCGGCAGACGCCGTTCGTCGAGATGTTCTCGCGTCACGGACTGGCCGAGAGCGACACGGGCGACTACGACTACCTCCACGACATGGGGCCGCGCATCTGGGAGGGCTCGATCCAGTACGGTCTGGAGCAGGGCCACAAATTCGGCCTGATGTGTTCCACCGACCAGCATGCCGGTTATCCGGGCAGCTACGGCGACGGTCGTATCGGCGTCTACGCCCCGGCTTTGGACCGCGACGCCATCTGGGAGAACATGGGCAAACGCCATGTCTGCGGCGTCACGGGCGACAAGATCAAAATCGACTTCCGCATCAACGGCGGCGTTTCGGGCGATGTCATCCGGGCCGGACGGCGCGAAATCTACCTCAATGTCGAGGGGCAGAACGCCATCGACTATGTGGACCTCATCAAGAACGGGGAGTGCATTGCGCGGCTGAACGGTCCGCACCGCGCCGCGGCGCCTTCGGACGACGTGATCCGCACGAAGATCAAGGTCAATTTAGGCTGGAACCGCGAGGAGGAATACGTGCATTGGCAGGGGCAGCTGCGGCTTACGGACGGCACGATCGACGACATGCAGACCTGCTTCCGCGGTGCGGCCTTCACCTCGCCGCAGCCCGGCGAGACGGAGTTCCACACGCGTGTCAACCGCGTTGTCGGGCGTGACGCACGCCACGTGGAGCTCGACATGTACTCGTCGAAGAACCCCAACGTGATGACCCCTGCCATGCAGGGCGTCGTCCTCGACGTGACGGCTTCCCGCACGGCGAAGCTCGTCGCCGAGTTCAACGGCCACACCTACGAACACCCGATCGCCGAACTGCTGGAGGGCGCCCGGGCGCATTTTCTGCGCGGATGGCTCTCCGAGGCCGTGCAGTTCGAACGCGCACAGCCCGAGGCGGCTTTCTGCGTCGGGCACTGCATGGTCGACGACAAGGCCCAGCGCGATACCGATTATTACTATGTGCGCGTGCGCCAGCGTGACGGACAGTGGGGCTGGAGTTCGCCGATCTGGGTGGAAAGGGTTTAGGATATGGAACGTTATGCAATCGGAATAGACCTCGGCGGCACTTCGGTGAAGTACGCCGTGGTCGCCTCTTCGGGGAAGATGCCTTTCAGCGGTCAGCTCCCTGCTTTTGCGCAGGAGAGCGCCGAAGCGGTGCTCGGACAGGTTCTGAAAGGCGTTGAAGCCTGCCGGGGATACGCCGTTAGCGAGGGCCTGATGCTGGCCGGGGTCGGTGTTGGCACCCCGGGAGTCGTCTCGGCCGACGGACGCACGGTGCTGGGCGGTGCGGAGAATATCGCGGGGTGGGAGAATATTCCCCTCGCCGGCCGCGTCGAGGAGGCCGAGGGGCTGAAGACCCTCGCCGGCAACGACGCCAATATGATGGCGCTGGGCGAGACGCTGTTCGGCGCCGCGAAAGGGGCTACGGACGTGGTTTTCGTCACCGTCGGCACCGGCATCGGCGGCGGACACGATGAACGGGAACAGACTTTGAACCAGCTGCTGGTGGAAATGGACGGCTTTACCGGCAAGGACAACGTCATTGTCATTGCTGCCACCAACCGGCGGGATATTCTGGATCCGGCTCTGCTGCGTCCGGGACGGTTTGACCGTCAGATCGTAGTCGGCTATCCGGACGTTAAGGGTCGGGAACAGATCCTGAAAGTACACACCAAGAGCAAGAGCATCGGACCGGACGTAGACCTGACTACCATTGCCAAGTCTACCGTGGGATTTACCGGTGCTGATCTGGAAAATCTGGTGAATGAAGCCTGCCTGCTTGCTGCACGGAAAAATAAAAAGGCAATCACCATGGACGAAATTCAGGAGGCGACCATTAAGGTGATCGCCGGACCGGAAAAGAAGTCCCATAAGGTAACGCCCAAGGAAAAGCGGCTGACCGCATTCCACGAGGCAGGGCATGCAGTCTGCACCTATTATTGCGATCATCAGGATAAAGTGCATCAGGTTTCCATTATCCCACGTGGCATGGCAGGCGGTTATACCATGTCTTTGCCGGAGCAGGATAAATCGTTTGTCAGCAAGAAGGAAATGGAAGAAAATATCGTTACACTGCTGGGTGGTCGTGTGGCAGAACAGCTGATTTTGGATGATATTTCAACTGGTGCTTCCAACGATCTGGAACGTGCCACTTCTACTGCACGCAGCATGGTGACCCGGTATGGCTTCAGCAAAAAGCTGGGACCGGTTGTTTACGGAAATGATCAGAATGAAGTCTTCCTGGGACGGGATCTTGGTTCCTCACGGGATTACTCCGATCGGGTTGCAGCTGAAATTGATGATGAAGTACGTGCCATCATTGAAACCGCTTATCAGCAGGCAGAACAAATCCTGTCTGCGCATATGGATCAGTTGCATCTGCTTGCAAAGTACTTGATCCTGCATGAAAAGATTGAGCGGGACGACTTTGAAAAGCTCATGTGCGGACAAATGGAGCCGCAGGCATTTGAAGAACAATCACCGGCAGATTCTTCGAATGCAGCGGATCAGACCGAAGAATCGGTTCCGCCGATTGATGCTGATCCAACCAGTGCGGCAGATACACCGCAGGCATAAACAGTTTCTGAAAGCCCGGAACGACCATTCGCTCCGGGCTTTTATAAAGGCCTGTTTTAGAGGTTTGCGTCATTCCACTTGTTGTTGTTTAACTTTTGTTTCAATTTGATTGAAGTGCAGTTAAGAATCAGCAAGTATGATGAATAACAGGCAAAGGGGATTTGCCAATCCAGACCAGACAGTTTGAAACAGACAAAAAAGAAAGGACTTATTTGAAGCAGTTGCAGCAGAACAGCGGTTTGCAGCTGCGGCTCGAATGATGTATGGAGGGAATGGAAAAAATGAATCGACAGGAAACAGCAACCAAAAGTACCGGACAGATTTTTCGGGAGAATATTTGCACCTTGTTTAATCTCTTGAATCTTTTGATTGCCATTGCATTGATTTGGGTGCATGCTTGGTCCAACTTGTTCTTTGTTCCAGTTATTATGCTGAACATTGCCATTGGAATTGCACAGGAAATCAAAGCCAAAAAGCTGGTAGAAAAGCTAACGCTTTTGTCTCAGCCCAAAGCAAAAGTAGAACGGGACGGCAAAGAAGTATCGATTCCGATTGCCGAGGTCTCTGAAGCAGATATTCTGATTCTGGAAAGCGGCAATCAGATTTGTGCAGATGCAGTGGTTGCAGGTGGCGAAGTGGAAGTCAATGAAGCACTGCTGACAGGAGAATCGGATGCAATCTTAAAGCGGACAGGCGATTCCTTACTGTCTGGTAGTTCTGTCATTAGCGGAAAATGCAGAGCAAAGGTTCTGCACGTGGGAAGCGACAGTTATGCTGCAAAGCTGACAAAAGAAGCAAAGAAGTTAAAGGGTATGCATTCTGAATTGGTCGGCTCCATGCGAACTGTTACCAAGTTGACTAGTATTTTTATCGTACCGCTTGGCATTTTGCTCTTTTTACAGGCGCTGCTGTTCCAGGACGGCGGAACACTCTACAGTGCGGTCGTTGGAACATCTGCCGGATTGCTGGGCATGTTGCCGAAGGGTCTGTATTTGTTGATTAGCATCAGCTTGGCTGCCGGTATTATTTCCCTTTCCAAAAAGAATGTACTGGTACAGGATTTGTATTCCTTGGAAAATCTGGCGCATGTCGATGTTCTTTGCCTGGATAAAACTGGTACCTTGACACAGGGAAAAATGGAAGTAGAACAGGCTGTTGTATTGGTGCCGGAAGCAAAGGATGCTTTTGAAAAATTAATGGGCAGCTTCCTTGCGCATACACAGGATAACAATGCAACATTCCAAGCCATTCGCAGCTATTTTGCAAGCTCAGATGCTTTTACGCCGACTCATCAGATTCCGTTTTCTTCGGATCGAAAATGGAGCGCCATGACATTTGAAGGTGTTGGAACCTTCCTTTTGGGTGCGCCGGAACGGCTTTGTACAGGTACTCTGCCGGAGGAAGTGCAGAAGGGGCTGCAGGAAGGCAAACGTGTGCTGCTGGTTGGTTTGACAAAGGAATCGGTTTCCAAAGATCAACCGCTGCCAGAATTGAATTTGCTTGCTGCGATTATCATCATTGATCCGCTTCGGTTCTGTCGCCGCGGTCGCGTCTGTCACGTCTTTCACCGCGATCACGTCTGTCGCGTCTCTCGCCGTCTTTTCTCGGACGTCTCTCTCTCTTTTCGCGTTTTTCTTCACGAACCGCGCCCTGTAATCCCTTGTCGAGGATTTCGCCGTGGTTGATCCAAACCTTTACGCCGATCTTACCGTAAGTAGTATCAGCTTCCGCGAAGCCGTAATCGATGTCAGCTCTTAAGGTGTGCAGCGGCACATTGCCTTCGCTGTACTTTTCGCTTCTCGCGATTTCAGCGCCGCCGAGTCTTCCGGAGCAGAGAACCTTGATACCCTTCGCGCCGGCTTTCATCGTTCTGCCGATCGCCTGCTTCATCGCTCTTCTGAAGGACACACGTCTTTCGAGTGCCTGCGCGATGCTCTCCGCTGTCAGCTGCGCGTCCATTTCGGATCTTCTGACTTCTTCGATGGAGATATCGATGTCCTTGCCTGTCAGCTTCTTCAGTTCCGCGCGCAGATTGTCAATGCCCGCGCCGGAGCTGCCGATCACCATACCCGGTTTTGCTGTCAGAACGATGACTCTCATCTTGTTCTCCGCGGCTCTTTCAATTAAAACCTTTGAAACGCCGGCAACATATAATTTTTTCTTTACGTATTCTCTTACTTTGTTGTCCTCTACAAGGTAATCTGCAAAGTTGGCTTTATCTGCATACCATTTGGAATCCCAGTCTTTAATAACGCCCACTCTTAAGCCATGTGGACTAACTTTCTGACCCATTCATGAACCTCCTATTCTTTCTCTCTCAGAGTCACACCGACATGGCTGGATCTCTTTAAGATGATTGATGCTCTGCCTTGGGAGCCGGCTCTCCATCTCTTCATGGTTGGGCCCTGGTTGGCATATACTTCTGCAACGTATAAATTGTCCGGATTCATATCGAAATTGTTTTCCGCGTTCGCTGCTGCGGATTTGACAACCTTTTCTACGATTTCTGAACCTTTGCCCGGGGTGAACTTTAAGATGTTCAATGCCTCGTTTAAGTCCTTGCCTCTTACCAAATCAGTAACAGGTTTCAGCTTGATAGGAGACATTCTTACATATTTCGCAACTGCTTTTGCTTCCATTTTCATGTTCTCCTTTCTTATTTCTTAACCTTTGAAGATTTATCGGCAGCGTGGCCTCTGTAGTTTCTGGTCGGAGCGAATTCTCCAAGTCTATGTCCTACCATGTCTTCTGTAATATATACAGGGACATGCTTCTTGCCGTCATGCACCGCGATCGTGTGTCCCACCATCTGCGGGAAAATTGTGGATGGTCTTGACCAGGTCTTGATTACTTTCTTGTCGTTCGCCGCGTTCAGCTCTTCGATTGCTTTGAGCAGCTTCGCATTCACGAAAGGACCTTTTTTCAGTGATCTACCCATTATTGATGCTCCTTCCTTTTATTTTTCATTTCTTCTCTTTACGATATACTGATTCGAAGCTTTGTTCTTCTTTCTGGTCTTGTAGCCAAGAGCAGGTTTACCCCAAGGAGTAACCGGGCTCTTACGACCAACAGGCGCTCTGCCTTCGCCACCGCCATGTGGGTGATCGTTCGGGTTCATGACAGAACCTCTTACGGTAGGTCTGATGCCCATGTGTCTCTTACGACCGGCTTTACCGATCTGGATGTTCGCGTGGTCTCCGTTGCCTACTTCTCCGATGGTCGCTCTGCATCTCATGCTGATCTTTCTTACTTCGCCGGACGGAAGTCTTACCTGTGCGTAATCTCCTTCCTTCGCCATCAGCTGTGCGCCGTTTCCTGCGGATCTCGCGAGCTGCGCGCCCTTACCCGGCTTAAGCTCGATATTGTGGATGATGGTACCAACCGGAATGTTCGCGATCGGAAGCGCGTTGCCGACTACGATATCGGCATCCGGTCCGGATACGATCTGCTGTCCTACAACCAATTTGTTCGGCGCGATGATGTATCTCTTTTCGCCGTCCGCGTAAACGATCAACGCGATGTTTGCGCTTCTGTTCGGGTCGTATTCGATGGTAGCTACGGTTCCCGGAATACCGTCCTTCGTTCTCTTGAAGTCGATGATTCTATATTTCGGTCTGGTACCGCCGCCCTGATGTCTTACGGTAATCTTACCTCTGTTGTTTCTTCCTGCGTGTTTCTTAAGAGTTACAGTCAAGGATTTTTCAGGCGTGCTGGTTGTGATTTCTTCAAATGTAGAAACTGTCATACCTCTCAGACCAGGAGTTGTCGGATTATATTTTCTAATTCCCATTGTTCATTTGCCTCCTATTACAGTCCTTGGAAGAACTCGATTTCCTTACTGTTTGGCGTAAGGGTAACGATTGCTTTTTTGTATGCGGCAGTTCTGCCAACATTTCTTCCCATTCTCTTTACTTTACCGTCATAATTCATGATGTTTACTTTGGATACTTCAACACCGAAGATTTCTTCTACAGCGTGCTTAACCTGTGTTTTGTTAGCGTCTACTGCAACTTTGAAAGTGTACTTCTTGTCTGCCGCCACGTCCATGGACTGTTCGGAAATAACAGGTGTCAAAATGATGTCGTATGCTGTTTTCATTAGATGTACACCTCCTCAATCTTCTTTACAGCTTCCTGTGTTACGATGAAGCTGTCGTGGTTCACGATTTCGTAAACGTTCATCGTGCCTACCAGCGCGGTTCTGACTCCCGGAATGTTGGCCGCGGATTTTACAACGTTTTCATCCTTCTCAGCCATCACGATCAGGGCTTTTTTGCCGGCTTTTACGTTTGCCAGCACCTTGATCATTTCCTTTGTCTTTGGAGCATCAAACTTTAATTCGTCTAATACGATGATTTCTTTATCAGCTACCTTCGCAGAGAGCGCGGATTTCATCGCGAGTCTTCTCAGCTTCTTCGGTAATGTATATCTGTAGTCACGAGGCTTCGGCGCGAATACGATGCCGCCGCCGATCTGTGACGGGTCTGTCGTGCTGCCTTGTCTGTGACGACCGGTTCCTTTTTGTCTGAAAGGCTTTCTGCCGCCCCCTCTGACTTCGCCTCTGGTCTTCGCGGACTGAGTACCCTGTCTTTGGTTTGCCAGGTAGTTCTTTACTACCGCATGAACAGCGTTTTCATTCGGAGTGATGCCGAAGATCTCATCTTTTAATTCGATGGAACCGGCTTCTGCTCCTGCCATATTTAACATAGTTACTTTTGCCATTTGTGCTTCCTCCTTTCCAAAAGACTATTCTATTTGTCCTGTCCCTTTACTGCGTACTGAACACGAACCAGGCCACCCTTGTTTCCCGGAACCGCGCCCTTTACAAGCAGCAGGTTTCTCTCTTCGATAACTTTTACAAGTACAACGTTCTGTACGGTAACGGTGTCTCTGCCCATTCTTCCCGGACCGGCGTTGCCCTTGAAGACTCTGGAAGGATAAGTACCCGCGGCAAGCGCGCCGGCAAGTCTCTTATGCTTGGAACCATGTGTCATCGGGCCTCTGTGATGGCCGTGTCTCTTGATGTTGCCTTGTGTTCCCTTACCTTTGGAGGTTCCTGTGATATCCAGCTTCTTGCCGACTTCGAAATCAGCGACTGTGATCACCTGACCAACCTCGTAAGTTTCGCCGTCTTCGACTCTGAATTCCGCAAGGTGCTTCTTCGGAGCTACGCCGGCTTTTTCAAAATGTCCCGTCAGCGGTTTGTTGACTCTCTGCGGCTTCTGATCTTCAAAGCCTACCTGAACAGCATTGTAGCCATCGGTTTCAACGGTCTTCACCTGAGTTACAACTTCCGGACCGGCTTCGATGACTGTTACCGGAATCACGTTTCCGTCTTCATCGAAGATCTGTGTCATGCCCATCTTTTTTCCTAAGATTGCTTTCATATTTTTTCTCCTTTTCTTACATTGGAATCGCGTCGTCGCAAGCTTCGCTGTTTTCGCGTGCCGCATCTTGCACGCTCACGCGCTCCGCTGCTCCTCCTTTCCCCAAAAAGCTTCGCTTTCCGGGGGCCCCACAGGTTGGGCCACGATTTTGCAGCTGCCGTCTTGCGCGGCGGATTCATACTAAGGGAAGGTCCCTTTTAACTTGTTTGGGTTTCGATTTCAAACCTTGTGGATTAGAGTTTGATTTCGATGTCAACGCCTGCCGGCAGGTCGAGCTTCGTTAAAGCGTCGGTTGTCTTCAGCGTCGCGTTTGTGATGTCGATCAGTCTCTTGTGCGTTCTCTGCTCGAACTGCTCTCTGCTGTCCTTGTATTTGTGGACCGCTCTTAAGATTGTAACGACTTCCTTTTCGGTTGGCAGCGGAATCGGACCGGAAACGTCTGCGCCTGTTTTCTTTGCCGTTTCGACAATTTTCGCCGCGGACTGGTCTAATAACGCGTGGTCATAAGCTTTCAGCTTGATTCTGATTTTCTGTAATTCGCTCATTGTTGTCCTCCTGATTTTTTTGTACTGTTTACGCTATGCTTGTACAAGGGGTTCTAAAGCCTTATTTTTCAACGCGTACAGATAATTTGCTTACTTCGTACACGCCTTCGTGTGTTCCCTGTGTTTACACACAAAGCAAAATTCGGCGAATCCCTCCGCCCCCATCCGGTGGGGACAATTCTCGACGGAAATTACCAGATAGCACTGCAACTTCCCGTTTCATCGCCTTAAGCAAGCCTTTTTAGTATAAAGGAATTTTTTAAAGAATGCAAGTCTTTTTTGAAAAAAAATTCGAAGAAAATAAAACTTTTTTTATGAAGAGAAATAAGTGTTTTCAATGCTTTACATTGCCGTTTTTCGTACACGCTTATTCGAGTTTCCTAAAGTCCGGGGTTTTCTCATTCTGCGTTTTGTTTCGATAACTTTACTCTCGCATTTTATTTACGCGCGTTTGTCCGCAAAGGAACAAACGCGCGTGTACCAAAACGCATTTTTTATCATGTAGGAAATATCGCCAAAAGCACCTTGCGAAGCGCCTGTTATGCACGACAGGCATGTGCAAAGAAACCCACGATTCCGTTTTGGACACTTTTGGTCTGTGCGCATGAAGGAACGTCGCTTCACAAAGCGCTGTTACCGCAGCTTTATCAAAACACATCCTGAAACGGCAGATTCCGCTCCTTGCGCTGCGCGGCCAGCTTCGCGCGAATTTCCGCCGAAGCGCCTGCCACCTCCGCATAGAACTCCCGCGCCGAAAACCGCGCCGCGCCGTCGCCCAGTGCTGCCATCTGTACCGGCTGATCCGAGGTCACGACCCAAAGCGGGCGCCGTCTGCCCTGTTCGTATATGACTTTTTCAATATAGCGATCCGCCGTCTCTGCCTCCCGGGTGTAAACGACCCGAAAAACACCCGCGTCTGCGCTCAGCTTCTCATAATCATGCCGCGTGCCCGGATTCCCTGCGAGCTTGTAGCCGTCAAACACGACCAGCATGTCCACTTTTTTATACCCCTGATAGTTCTGCAGCACATCCAGCAGCGCCTCCCGCGCGCTGTCAAGATTGTCCTTCGCCAACGCCGCGAATTCTTCCCACGCGAACAGCACATTATAGCCATCGATCACATAAAGCGGGCGCGCCGGCGCAATGTTGACCCTCTCGCTGTCCGAACCGATTTTTGCGGCAGTTTTCCATTTTGGCTGAGGGAAATTTTCTGCGGCAGGCGGCCTGCGAGTGCCCCTGCTTTGACTCTCTCGGTGCAGTGCCTCATCCCGCTTGCTCCTGCCGTAAGTTCTTAAAAAAATATCTTCCAGCTCCTTTGCCGATGCAGCACTGGCCTGACTGCTGTGCCTACTGTCTGCACCGCCCAGCTGCGCGGCCTTGCCCGCAGTGTCTGTGTCCGCGCCGAACACATCATCGTCTAATTGCGATCCTCCATCTTCCCCGCCATAAAAGCGCCGCTCCGCGGCAGCCAGCACGCGGCTGCCATCCAGATGCGCTGCTGCGTCCACCTCGTCCCAGTTCACGTAGACTGCCGCGCCATGATCGCAAAAGACCGAGCCTGTAGGATTTTCAAGGTCCTGCTCCGGCAGATATCCTGCCTCAGCCACGACTTCCTCCTGATTATGGCATGGCTGATAACCCGCCGGCATCGTGCTCATGCTGCCTTGCCCTCTCGTATATGTAAGAAGGTCCTTCGGGTAATCCTTCAGACACGTCACCGGTCCCAAACCTGTGAGCACCGTCGTCTCTCCGTCACTTTCACTGACCGCGGCCTGCGCCCCAAAGCGCTCTAGATCCGTCAGCGCCCTTCCGGTATTTTCTGTCGGCAGCTCTATCCGAAAACGCGCAAAAGGCTCCAGCAAAATATTCTCTGCCTTGCGCAGCCCCTGCCGGATCGCCCGATAAGTCGCCTGACGGAAATCCCCGCCCTCGGTGTGCTTCAAATGTGCCTTGCCTGCCGCGATGGAAATCCGCATATCCGTAATCTCCGCGCCGAGCAGAACGCCGCGATGCGCCTTTTCGGCGAGATGCGTCAAAATCAATCGCTGCCAGTTACGATCCAACGCATCCTCACTGACCAAAGAGCCAAAAACCAGTCCGCTGCCCCGCGGTAGCGGCTCCAGCAAAAGCTGCACCTCCGCGTAATGCCGCAGCGGTTCATAATGTCCGATGCCAAGCACCGGCGCCGCGATCGTTTCCTTATATAAAATGCTTCCGCTCCCAAACGTGACCTGCATACCGAAACGGCGCGCGATCAAGTCTCGGAGAATCTCCAGCTCCAGTTCTCCCATCACCTGCACATGAATTTCTCCGTTTTCGGCATGCATCGCCAAATGCAGACTCGGTTCCTCCTCTCCAAGCTCCCGCAGCTCGCGCATCGCCTGTGTTGGGTCTTTCCCCTCCGGTAAAATCAGCTGATATGTCAGCGGCGGTTCCAAAAGCGGCAGCGTGCTTCCCTGTTCGATCCCCAAACCCTGTCCCGCGTATGTCTCTGTCGGTCCGAGCACCGCACAAATTTCTCCGGCTGCGGCCTCTTGTGTCAGCTCGAATTTTTCTCCATGATAGAGACGAAGCTGCTCCGCTTTTTGTCCGTTTACCAGTTCCATCTTGTTTTTCAGCGTGCCGCTCGTTACTTTCAGGTGGGTCAGACGGTTGCCTTTTTTATCACGGCTGATTTTATATACCCGCGCGCCAAACGGCACTTTTGAGGCGTTTTTGTCATCCATACCCGGCTTTGGCCGCGCGTCCATGTCCGCACCGAAGCCGTCCGTATACCGCTCCAGCAAATCCAAAAATTCCCGCACGCCCTCACCTTTGAGGGCGGAGCCGAAACAAACCGGAAACAGCTGCCTGGCGCGAATTGCCGCGCGAAGCTCCGCGGACGCAAAGGGTTTTTCCTCGAGAAAAGCCTCCAGCAGGGCTTCGTTGGCACCGCCAATTTCCTCTCGTGTCTCAAGCTCCGCAAGTCTCCCGAAGTCCGCGAACACGCCGCCGGAAGCGGTCGCAGAGATTGCACCGAGCGTCTTTCGGATTCCGGCAAGCAGCGCGCCGCGATCCGTTTCCGGTCGGTCCATTTTGTTGACAAAGATCCAGGTCGGCACATCGTAGGCTTCAAGTAAGCGCCACAAGGTCTGCGTGTGGCTCTGCACGCCATCGGTACCGCTGATCACCAAAATCGCGTAGTCCAGCACCTGCAGCACACGCTCCGCCTCACTGCTAAAATCCCCGTGCCCCGGTGTATCCAGCAGTACTGCCTGCTTTTTGCCCAACGCGAAGCGCGCCTCCTTGGCGAAGACCGTAATCCCACGATTGCGCTCAATCTCGTCATGATCCAAAAAGGCGTTCTTGTGATCCACTCTGCCCTGTGTCCGCGTCACACCGGTCAGATATAAAATACTCTCTGATAATGTCGTCTTTCCTGCATCGACATGCGCCAAAATGCCGATCGTCAGCTTATCAACCTTCATGCTGCTGTCTGTCCCTCCCTATAGATCGGTTTGTCCTCTACCTTCATTCTATCACAGCCGGTGAGGCATTTCAATCATTGCCGGCGCTAATCCGCTTCGGATCGCGGCTTTCCTCGCTGATACGCATTCTGTTCGCAAAAAAAGAACCGGAGCAGCAGCGTGAAGCCTTCGCCTTGATCCGATTCCTTTTTCATGCCATATTCTTGCGGAAGATATCCTGCCTTTCTGCATAGTTCCGTATCAAATGCAGAACATCAGCGCAAACACGCCGCCGGTGATCACCATCCACATGACGAAATTCAGTGCCACCAGCTTGCCTGCCGGTTTTTGCAGCACATCATCCTCCTCCAGCCCGCGCGGTGCGCCCTGCGCTTTACAAATCAACTGATTCGCCTTTTGCGTGACAGCGGCGGCCCATCGTCCCACAAGGCTGAAGCCTGCTTCACAAGCGGAGGAAATTGCCGCGACCGTCACGTTGAGCGGTTTCCGATAAAGCCAATCCGCGTCGAGCGTGATTCCCTCATGCGGCGCCATGCGCGGAAGACACATGACGAAAGCGATCGCTGCCGATGCGAATAGTTCCAAATACTGCGTGATATGATCGACCGTATACGGGTGTCCATCCGATAGAAACGGCGTCATGCCCTGCATGATCTGTGGAAAAATCCCCGTCACCACACATCCCATCGCGCCAAGCAGCATCGCGGCGCACATATTGCGTGGTACAATTCCCGGAGGCGCAGTCAGCGCGCGCGAGCTTGTTCCCGCGGCGCGTCGTTCTGTACGCGCTTCGTCTGCCGGACGCGCGGCCCCTGTCATACGCGCGAATTTCTCTGCCTCTGCCTGCTCTGCCTCGCGCGGTTCTGCGAAAAACACAAAGTAATTGAGCTTCAAGCCCACAGAAAGCAGCGTGCCGACACTGGCGATCAGCATCAGAATCTCTGTCAGCGGTCTGCCGCTCTCTGCGATTGCGTTCATAATCAAACCCTTGCTGACAAAGCCGCTGAAAAGCGGAAATCCGCAAATTGCAAGGGAAGCGATCCCCATGCAGACTGCCGTCACCGGCAGTTTGCGAGCCAGCCCGCCCATCTCCGTAATCTTACGTTTGCCGGTTGCCGCCAGAATCACGCCTGCGCACATAAAGAGCGTTCCTTTGTAGAGTATGTTGCCGAACACATGCGCGACAGCACCGTCCACGCCAAGCTCCGTCCCCAGTGCCAGACTGACAACCATATAGCCGAGCTGGCTGATAATGTGGTATGAAAGCAGTCTGCGCAGATCGTTTTCCAGGAGGGCCATCAGCGCGCCGAACAGCGCCATGAATACGCCGAAATACAGCAAAAGCTCTGTCCCTGCGAACAAACGAATCAGCGTATAGATCCCAACCTTCGTGGTATAGGTGCCCAGATAAACCGTTCCGCCGATTGTAGATTCCGGATAAGCGTCAGGCATCCATGCGTGCAGCGGCGGGATTGCTGCATTGACAGCTGTTCCGGCGAGCATCAGCCAATATGCAGCGTCCTCACTGCCCGTCAGACAGGTGACATCGAAACTGCCGCCGCTGACCTTCAGCACGATTCCCACCAGCAGGAGATTGCCGCCCAGCATATGCATGAGCAGATAACGAAAGCCCGCCTTCGACGCAGCTTCCGTACGCGATGATATGACGACCAGCCAGGAGGCGATCGCCATGACCTCCCAAAAGAGAATCATCGTGATCCAGTCGCCTGCCAGCACAACCCCCATCGCACTGCCCGCATAAGCCGTCTCCGCAGCAGCCTCAAACTTGTTTTTCGTATGGCAGGCAAACAGACCCGCCAGCACCGCACCGATCGCAAAAATCAGCACAAACGCCCAAGACAGGCGATCGACCGCTAGAAACTGCATACGAAGCTGCGGCAGCAATTGCAAAAACATCCCGTCGCCCTCGCGCAAGGTAAACACCGCCACGAAAGCGCAGAGCGCCGCAGCCGGCATCACAACCTTGATTGCTTTGGACGGAAGTATGCACAGCAGCAAAGCGCCCGCGAGCAAAATCAGCCCCGGATGCAAAATATTATGCATCGCTGTCACCGCCTTTCTCGCAATCCTCCGCGGTTCGCGACCGCCTCGCGTAATAAGCTTCCGGTCTGCGCAGCAGCTTATTCATGAAACCTTTGCCGAGCAGGATCAAAAGCCACGCGCCGCCGAATCCAATCAAAATATCCGCGCCCGGCACAACGTTCCAAAGCCTGTGGTGATGGGGGTGTGCGAACAAAATCTCCGTCAGAAGCACAAGTGCAAGCACGCTGCCCAGCAGCAAATAAACCTTCTTTTTTACACTTTTATCCCGCAAATCCGCCACCTCCTCCTGTCACCGCGGCTGCCGCCATTTGCGCCAGCGCATATAAACGTGGGCCTGCATTCGGCACACAGCCGAGCAGCACTGCAGCAATCGTCGTCAGCACCAGTGGAAGGCGCATCGCGGGCGCCGCGTCCCCTCGCGCCGGATCAGCATATCCATGTGTGTCAAGGGATGGCCGCAGCGAACTGCCGCCCGCGCCTTCTCCTCCATCGAATACGATCCGCGCGACCGGCATGAGATAGCTTAAGGCGAGCAGCGCCGCAGCCACCAAAACCACCGCAAAAAACGGCTGCCCCATTGCCAGAATACCGCGAATCAGATTGAATTTGCTCACAAAACCTGCCATCAGCGGCAATCCGGCGATTCCCAAAGACGCGATGGTAAAGCACGTCATCGTAACAGGCATCCGCTTTGCCAGCCCACGCATAGTGCTGATTTCCGACAGGCCCGTTGTTACAAAAATCGCGCCCGCGCACATAAAGAGCGTAATCTTCAAAAACGCGTGCGCCACCATATGAAAGATTGCGCCCGCAATGCTTGCCTGCGCGCAGACCGCGATTCCCATGACGATGTAAGAAAGCTGTCCCACCGTCGAAAACGCCAGCCTTGCCTTCAGATTATCTTTTTTGAGCGCGATAAGCGATGATACGATGATCGTAAAGGCTGCTGCCCAGACCAAAATCTTTGCACCGCCGCAGGCAATCGAAAGCTGCGGTCCAAACACATAGCAGACCACGCGCAGCACACAGAACGCGCCCGCCTTGACAACCGCTACCGCGTGCAATAACGCGCTGACCGGTGTCGGCGCTACCATCGCGGACGGCAGCCAGCTATGCAGCGGCATGACGCCCGCCTTAACCGCGCCGCCGACGATCATCATCAAAAATAACAGGCAAAGAGCAGCGTCGGACGGCAGCGCAGCGCCCGCTTTTTTTGCTAAAAATCCACCCGCCTCGAATTCTCCGCTTCCGCAGAGCAGATAAATCGCGCAGATTGCCGCGAAAAAGAGCTGACCGCTGATCAGCGTATACGCAAGATATTTCCTGCCGGAGCTTTTCGCCGTCGCGTCACGACCATGCGCTACCAGTGGATAGGTCGCGATTGTCAGCATTTCGTAAAAAATGAAAAAAGTCATCAAATTCGCCGCCAGCGCGATTCCAAGGGCTGAACCGACGCAGACCGCGAAGGCCGCGAAATAGCCGGTCTGATTTTTTTCGTGGTGGCCGCGCATGTACCCGATGGAATAAACGGATGTCAAAATCCACAAGAAGCTCGCGATGCAGGCGAACACCATGCCGGCCGCGTCGGTGCGGAAGCCCAGCTTGATTCCCTCGGCAATCTGCCATAGGCGCGCCTCATAAACGTGTCCCGCCGCAACAGCCGGAGCCATCGAAAAAATCAGTCCCGCCGCGCAAATGGCCGCGATGACGGTAATCGCCTCGCGCAGATTGCGGTGTATTCGGTTGCCAAAGAGCAGGATCAATGCCGCCGCCATAAGGCAGACAGCGACCGCCGCTGCCGGTCTCAAACTTTCTATCACGCGCGCATCACCTCCGTCAGTGTCATCGAGAAAATATCGCTTACTATGTATGTATGGAACAAGCCCAGTCCGAGGATGACCATACCGGATACCAGAATCGGTGCCAGCATCTGCCATGGCAGCTCCCGCTTTGGATAACGATCTCGCAGTTCTTTTTTAGGGTCCATATACAAATGTTCGAGCAACCGGAAAAAGTAAATCGCGCTCAGCAGGCTGCTGAGGATCAAGGCCGCCACAAAGAGATACTGCCCTTTTTGAATTGCCCCGAGCGCGAGATACCACTTGCTGAAAAATCCCGCGAACGGCGGCAGTCCGATCATCGACAGCGCGCAGATCGTTATGGTCCCTCCGGTCACCGGCATTTCGCGGTACACCTGCCCCATCGCCGGAGTATTATGGATACCGAATTTGTATTTCAACGCGCCGGAGGTATAGAAGAGTCCGGACTTCATGAAAGCATGACTGACAATGTGCAGAAGCGCGCCGGCCAAACCATAATCATTGCCGAGCGCGATGCCCATGGCAATATAGCCGACTTGCCCAATGCTGGAATATGCGAGAATTTTATTGTAGACATCATAGCGCAGAGCCTTAAGCGAACCGTACAACACGCCGCAAACCGCGAGCACGCTGAGAAACAGCAAAAAATACTCCATTGCCTCGCCCTCTCCCTTAAAAACGCCATAGAAGAAGCGAATCATCGCGTAAGCAGGAATCTTGATCATGATTCCTGCGATCATCGGATCCGCGCCCTCGTGCGCGTAGGAATGCGCCGCCGGCTGCCATCCATGGAAGGGAAACAGCGCCATCTTGATGCCAAAACCAACAATCATGCAGCCCATTGCCAGAATCACCAGCGGACTGTCCATCCTGCCGGAAAGACGCAGGGCCAGATCTGTCATATTCAGCGTGCCGGTGGCCGCGTATAAAAATCCGACCCCCAAAAGATACATCGATGCGCCGATGGTTCCGGTCAGGAGATAACGAAAAGCCGCGATCGGTCCTTTCCCCTCGCCTGCCGCGATCAATCCATAACCCGCAAGCGCTGTAATTTCCATAAACACATAGAGGTTAAAGGCGTCACCTGTCGAAGCCATCCCCAAAAGACCGATTGCTAAAAAAGAAAGCGTACTGTAATAAACGCTCACGCGAAGCTGCGGCCGCGCCGCGCCGTCCTCAAATGGGCTGCTGTAAAGCGCCGTCAGAAAGGAGATCCCCGCTACGAGCAGAATGATCGGCGCATTCATGCCGTCAATGACAAACTCAATGCCGTACGGCGGCTGCCAACCTCCAAGCCTGTAATGCATCGCGGCTCCGCTTCGCGCGACCTGTGCGAGCTGCGTCGCCGCGCAGATCGCAGAAAGCAGCAATGCGAGAATCGCTGCTCTTTTTCCCACATTCCTGGCAAGTTTATCAAGAAGCGGACAGAGCAGCGCGCCGCAAAGCGGGAACAAAATCACAAGAACCGGAATATGCTTCATCGCCTTCCTCGCTTTCCTGTGATTTCCTCTTCCTCAATCGTTCCATAGATTTCCTTAATTTTCATCAGAAGTGCCAGCCCGACGCCGGTGGTCCCCAAGCTGACGACGATTGCGGTCAGCATCAGCGCGTGCGGCAGCGGGTTGATATAGGAATCCGAGCCAAAGACATCCTCAAGCAGAACCGGCAGTGTCGCCTGATCCTTCTGCCCAAAGGTCAAAAAGAAAAAAATGATCGCAACCTGCATGATGTTCATGCAGATCAGCTTTTTCATATAGTTGCCGCAGGAGATCATGCCGTACACCCCGACCGCCATTAAAATCAGCGCCAGCATATAAATACCGCGGTCCGCGAGAAAAAATTCCAATCGTTCAATCATCGAATCTTGCCCTTTCCAATACAATTTCCAAAATCTGAATGATGACTGCCATGACGCAAACCGTCACACCTATCTCTACCATCAAAATGCCGAAGCCATGCAGCTCCGCTCCCTTTGTCGGCAGCGGCAGAGCGCCGTATTCCAAGAAGCTGCCTCCGCCGATCATGCACAGCGCACCTGTCAGCGCGAAAAAAAAGGTGCCCAATCCACCCAAGAGCAGCGTTGCCTCTGTCCGCAGCCGCGGCAGATACATACTCCGCCCCGGAGAAATCCTGTCGAGCAGATACGCGCATGCCAGCAACGCGCCCGCCTGAAAGCCTCCTCCCAGACTGACTTCTCCATGCAGCAGCACGTAAACCGCGTAAATCACCAACACCGGAATCACCGCGCGGAAGGCAAGGTCAAAGGCCGATTTTCTTTCCTGACGCAGATTCTTTCGCTCGGCCGCCGCGGATACCTCATTTTTCCCTTCCTTGCCCTCCAGCAGGGTCAAGCACACCACGACGCCTGACAAAAACAGCACGCAGGTCTCAAACAAGGTATCAAAACCGCGGTAATCCGCCAACACCGCGGTTACCAGATTCGGTGAAGCCGTTTCATGCGCCGCGTGATCGATATAGTAGTCCGATACCGTTCCGTTTGCCGGCGTGTCGAGCGCGCCGATTGTTGGCAGCACCCTGCCGATCTCCAGCGAAATGCCTGCTGTCAGTATCATCACCAGAAGCACCCCCAGCAGGTGTTTTTTATCGATCTTCTTCATCTGTCCCTCGCTTTTTTCGTATGGATTTGATAACTATCACAAAGTAAACGGTCGAAACCGTCCCGATCACCGCCTCGGTAAAGGCGACGTCCGCTGCACCGACGATCGTATATAAGAGCATCGCCGCGAAACTGAACGCGCAGTAAGTGATCACAGAGGACATCAGCCTCCGGTCCACGATGATAACCGCGCTGATACCGATCAATAGCACCAGCAGCGCTGCTTCCGCAATCAATACAGACATGCTACTCCTCCTTTTTTTCGTTTTTCACTTCCGTTCGGGGTCTTTTTTTAAGAAAATCTTCCTGCACGTTTTTTTCGACAAAATTTTCTCTATGGAAGGCAGCCTTGGCAATCGCGTGTGTGCCGACCGGTCCGGTCAAAAACAGCATCAACCCGATAAAGACAATTTTGAACCCTGTCAGAGAAAAGCCTTCATAAATCAACAATCCGCTGCAGCACAGCAAAATGCCCGCGCCACTGCCGACCCCTGCGATCTGCAGATAGGATAAAAAGTCCTTTTGTCTTATGGTGCCTATGACAGAGACCGTCGCGAAGAACAGGCCGAGAGATACAAAAAGAACGGTTAAAATTTCTCTGATTCCCATGGTC